>Ga0209702_10000338_pt1 | contig 95943 bp, 87 predicted proteins | sample FRY01_FD_187210 | JGI IMG/M metagenome (GOLD analysis project Ga0209702, IMG submission 187210) | Freshwater microbial communities from Lake Fryxell liftoff mats and glacier meltwater in Antarctica - FRY-01 (SPAdes) (version 2) | ecosystem: Environmental > Aquatic > Freshwater > Ice > Glacier... | reverse complement strand
TTTCGTCTTAGATAAATAGGCTAAACATAGAGCCTCCGACCCAAATTTTGCCCTAAATTCTTTTCTCGATAATTCTTTAAGTATTTTCATCTGTGCTATTTTTACACAAATAAACAGCTCCAGAACATAAACTATTTACGTTCTGCTACCTAAAGGGGTAACCCTATAAAAAAATAATACCTCTTTTTTCTATCGGAGAAGCACAAATAGTTCTAGGATTTAGTGATCCACAAGAATGGATAAAAGAACAATTGTGGGTTGAAACGACTTTCGATAGTGATGGAGATGGCAAACTAGACCGAATGCATGTGTTTTTAACTCGACCAAAACAAACAGAAACAGATGGTTTGAGATTGCCAGTAATTTATGAGACTAGCCCTTACTTTTCTGGAGTTGGTGGAAATTCTAAAGACTATTTTTGGAAAGTAAATCACGAAATAGGCGCGGTTCCTCCTCCACACAAACATCCGGATGTAGTGCAAAAAATAAACAGACCGATGGACGAAAAATGGGTAAAACGCGGTTTTGTTACTGTATTTTCATCTTCACCTGGCACTGGACTTTCAGATGGAAGTCCAACAATAGGTGGGGAAAATGAAACCTTAGCACCAAAAGCTGTTATCGATTGGTTATGCGGACGTGCCGACGGTTTTGCGACAAGAAAAGGAACTGAAAAAATTAAGGCATTTTGGTGTACAGGAAAAGTTGGAATGACGGGAACATCTTACAATGGAACACTTTGCGTGGCTGCCGCAGTAACAGGTGTAGAAGGATTGGAAGTAATTATTCCCGTTGCACCTGTGACATCTTGGTACAAATATTACCGTTCAAATGGTTTGGTAAGATCGCCAGGTGGATATTTAGGAGAAGACATGGACGTTTTGTACGATTTTGTTCACAGTGGAGATGTTGCAAATCGCAAACGAAACGACTTAGAAGTCAGAGATAAAATTTTGGTGCCCGGTGAAGATAGAATTACGGGTGATTTCAATGATTTTTGGGCAAGCCGCGATTATTTGCCGCTGATGAAAAACATGAAAGCGGCTTTGTTAATGTCGCACGGTTTCAACGATTGGAACGTAATGGCTGAACACAGTTATCGGATTTATGCGGAAGCTCAGAAAATGGGACTTCCTTCACAAATTTTTTATCATCAAGATGGACATGGCGGCCCTCCTCCATTTTCTATGATGAACAAATGGTTTACTCATTTTCTTCACGGCGTTGAAAACGATATTTTGAAAACCGACAAAGCTTGGATTGTCCGTGAAGACGACAAACTTCCGACTTGTTATGTCAACTTTCCAAATCCAGAAGCTAAGGATGTTGAATTTCATTTGCAAGCAAATACTAAAACATATGGAAATTTAGTAATCAAACCTATTGATAATCAAGCGCAACAAACCTTCGTCGATAATGCGAAATATTCAGCAACGGATCTTGCGAAAGCCAATAATTCAAATAATAGATTGCTGTTTTTGACACCTGTTTTGAAAAAAGATGTTCACATTTCAGGCACTGCGACTATTCAATTAAAAATTTCAAGCGACCAACCAGCGGTTAATCTTTCTGTTTACTTGATTCAATATTCAAGTGAAAATGTAAAGAAAATAAACATGAAAGATCACATCATCAATAGAGCGTGGACCGATCCCCAAAATCATGAATCATTGCGTAAGGGAACGCCTTTGGTTAAAGATCAGTTTTATGATTTAACGATTGACTTCATGCCAGATGATCAAATTATTCCAGCTGGCGAACGAATTGGTTTAATGATTTTTTCTAGTGATAAAGAATTTACACTTCAACCGAAAAAAGGGACAAAAATCACCTTAGACTTGGATAATAGCGTTTTGACTTTACCCGTGGTTAGTGGTTTTTAGATTTTTTGAATTGATCTCGACTCTTTTTCTGAATTCCTTTTTCGTTTCAAATTTAAATAAAAGTGTATTTGAATAAAGAGCGAAACAACTTCATAAGTATTCGGCTTAGGTTTAAATTGAATGATCTCTCTTTCAATTGAAAAACTTATCTTTGCCCTTCAAAAAAGCACAATACATGTCGGATACACGATACCAACAACGAGGAGTTTCTGCCGGAAAAGAAGAGGTTCACAATGCAATAAAAAATGTGGACAAAGGACTTTTTCCTCAGGCTTTTTGCAAAATAGTTCCAGATACACTTACTGGTGACGAGGATTATTGCATTGTCATGCACGCTGATGGCGCTGGAACGAAATCGGCTTTGGCTTACATGTATTGGAAAAAAACGGGCGATGTTTCGGTTTGGAAAGGAATTGCACAAGATGCTTTGATTATGAACATCGACGACTTACTTTGCGTTGGTGCGACAGATAATATTTTACTTTCATCAACGATTGGAAGAAATAAAAACCTCATCACTGGTGAAGTTATTTCTGAATTGATAAATGGAACGGAAGAACTTTTAGCTGATCTGCGTTCTCAAGGAATTGGAATTCAGTCAACAGGTGGTGAAACAGCTGATGTTGGTGATTTGGTTCGTACAATTATCGTTGATTCTACGGTTGTTTGTCGAATGAAACGTTCGGATGTAGTTTCCAATCACAACATACAAGACGGTGATGTGATTGTTGGTTTGGCTTCTTTTGGTCAAGCGACATACGAAAAAGAATACAACGGCGGAATGGGAAGCAACGGATTGACTTCTGCTCGACACGATGTATTTTCAAAAACCTTAGCGAAAGATTTCCCTGAAAGTTACGACCAAAGTGTTCCTGAAAATTTAGTTTATTCAGGAAGTAAAGAATTGACAGATGCGATTGAAGGCAGTCCGATAAATGCTGGAAAATTGGTGCTATCTCCTACTCGAACGTATGCGCCAGTTATCAAAAAAATATTAGACGCTCATCGTTCAGAAATCCACGGAATGGTTCACTGTTCTGGTGGTGCGCAAACAAAAGTGCTGCATTTCGTGAAAGATGTTCACGTCATCAAAGACAATTTATTTCCAATTCCTCCTCTTTTCAAATTGATACAAGAAGAGTCAAAAACAGACTGGAAAGAAATGTATAAAGTCTTCAACATGGGTCACAGAATGGAAGTTTACGTTCCCGAAGAACTTGCACAATCCATCATAGCTATTTCAAAATCATTCAACATCGATGCTCAAATTGTCGGTCGAGTTGAGAAAAATGAAGGAAACAAATTAACGATCACTTCTCCTTACGGGGAATTTACTTATTAGACACAAGACTTTCGACGCAAGACTTTTAAAAGTCTGAAATCTAAAGTCTATTGTCTTTCATCTCCACCGAAATGAACGATTTACTCCAAAAATTAGAAGCCATACATTACCGATTCATTGAAGTTGGTAAATTGATTGTTGATCCAGAAATTATTTCGGACATGACGCGCTATGTCAAGTTGAGTCAAGAATACAAAGAGTTGGAAAGCATGGATGTTATGTATAAAAAATACAAAGACATCATTGAAAATATTGCTTCATCAAAAGCACTTTTAGCAGAAGAAAAAGATCCTGAAATGCGTGAAATGGCGAAGGCGGAAATCGACGATTTGGAAACTGCTCGACCAGAAATGGAGGAAGAAATTAAATTCATGTTAATTCCGAAAGATCCCGAAGACGACAAAAATGCCATCTTGGAATTGCGTTCTGGAACAGGAGGTGATGAAGCTTGTATTTTCGTAGAAGATATTTTCAGAATGTACACGATGTTCTTCAAAGAAAAAGGTTGGAGTTATGAAATCATCAACTCTTCAGCAGGAACAACCAAAGGTTTCAAAGAGATTTCTTTGGAAATTATTGGCGCTTCGATTTATGGTAACATGAAATTCGAATCTGGAGTTCACCGTGTGCAACGTGTCCCAGAAACGGAATCGCAAGGTCGTGTGCATACTTCAGCGATTACAGTTGCTGTTTTGCCTGAAGCCGAAGAAGTGGATGTAGAATTGAACATGACAGACGTAAAACGCGATACTTTCCGTGCGTCTGGAGCAGGTGGTCAGCACGTCAACAAAACTGAATCGGCTATACGATTAACTCACCTTCCAACAGGATTGGTAGTTGAATGTCAAGATGGTCGCTCACAACATAAAAATTTAGAAAAAGCAATCTCTGTTTTGCGTTCACGTTTGTACCAAAAAGAGTTAGATCGTTTACACGAAGAACGTTCAGCACATAGAAAAACATTGGTTTCTACAGGTGACCGTTCAGCAAAAATTAGAACATACAATTATCCTCAAGGTCGAATTACAGATCACCGTATCGGAAAAACAATGTACAATCTTTCGGCTTTCATGAATGGTGATATGCAAGAAATGATCGACTCACTGAAAATGGCTGAGAATGCAGAGAAGTTGAAAGGGGAAATTGCGTAAAAAGTTGCAAGTTTCGAGTTACAAGTTGAATGGCTTCTTCGAAGCATTCTTTTAGTTGCAAGTTCTATCCCGAAAAATTTGATTTGAATGGCTTCTTCGAAGCATTCTTTTAGTTACAGTTTCGAACAGCTAAAACTCACAACTTGAAACTAGCAAACTTGTAACTTGTAACTTGTAACTTGTAACTTGTAACTCGCAAACTCACCAACTAAATTTTCATTTCACCGTTTTCAAGTATTTAATCAATCCAGCGAGCATTCGACTTATTTCAATCAATTCAGATTTGAGTGTTTCATATTTCGAAACTTCAATATAATCCAAGTCTTTTGCTAAGATCAGTTGAGATCGAAGTTCAGCACAAGAGCCACGAGATACATTCAAAAAATAGATAAACTGATTTTTAGTTCCTCTATCATGACCTTCAGCTATATTTGACGTAACTGAAACTGATGCTCTAAGCATTTGATCCTTCAATCCAAAATCACGCTTCAAAGCTGTGCTGTTTGCGATTTTATACAAATCCACGGAAACAGCATGCGCCCGCTGCCAAACTTGAATATCTTCAAAACTCTTAAAAGTTGCCATAAATTGAATAATTATTTAGGTTAAACTACTTAAGTTAAGAAAAAATACTCTTTGAAAAAAGTTGCAAGTTTCGAGTTACAAGTTGAATGGCTTCTTCGAAGCATTCTTTTAGTTACAGTTTCGAACAGCTAAAACTCAGAACTTGCAAACTTCAAACTAATTTTAAAAAAACGCCCTTACCTCCATTCCGCCTGAATGAATCGCTTTATTCATCTCAGATTTTCTTCCTGTATATTGAATCGAAATTTGTAGGTTATTCGACAAAGATCGTTGATAGCCAACTGTCCATGTGTAATTAATTCCCGGCTTCAAAGCTTCCAGCATTTCAAAACCCAATGGTGTATTTGGGTCGCTCCTGTAAATAATATTTACGAACTTAAAATTGGCCTGTAAACTCCCTTTTTCAGCTTGATTGTATTTGACACTTGTGCCTAGCTCACTCAAAAATGCCTTCTCAGCACCGAGCTCTGCATTGTTTTTTTTCTCGGTATATTTTCCTTCCAAACTCCACCGGAATTTCGTGTTGGGTTGATAGCTAAATGTTGGTTGATGATAGAAATAAGCGATATCATAATTTCTGCCCGCTACATAATCCGCGGTAACCAACTTATCTCCTCTTTGATAACCGTATTCAATTGAAAAAATTCTAGAAATATTCAAGCGCGTTGAAACTTCATTGTATCTATTTTCCCGCGCATCATATCCGCTAGCGAGTAAAGTTTTGCTCTGGGCATTTTGAAAATTGTATTCCGCTGTAAAGATGTTAGATGTCCGATTGAAAAACAATGAATTTCGAACACTTGAACTTGTGGATAGTAAATTAGTGTCGCGCACCGCGTCTTGAACCGGATTGAAAGCGTTAAAACCTGTCAATCCAGTTGTCTTTCTGTTTACTCTAAAACGAGCTTGGTTCGAAAACATAGACACGTATTTCAATACGCCTTTTTTAGCAGCCCACAATCGCTCAGGTCGCCAGAAAATACTTTGATTTAATTCATTGGAAAATGTTTTAACATAGGTGTTACTCGGTGTGAATACGCGAATGTAACTTGCTTGATCGACGAATTGAGCCACTTCAAACTCGTTCAAATCTTTCACCCCGTCGTTGTTGTAATCTATCCACGTGTAAATTCCTTGACCATCATTTACTTTTATATAGAGAAACTCACGCTTCAATTCCAATCCAGAACCAGCTTCATAAAATGTATTCAAAGTCAATGCATTTTTAAAGGCGCGCAATTCATAATCAATTCTTCCAAGAAGTGAATTTTCTGGTGCCTGATTGATTAATAGCGAATCTAAAATTTTCAATTCACGGTAACTTGCAATTACAGTTAAACGCTGATTTTTCAGGTTTTTAAATGTAAATTCTCCTCCAACTGTGGCGCCCTTGGCAGAATTCACTAATCTTGATGAATCAGGAAGTAAATCATGCCGTTCGCGATAAAACAATTTATAATCATTCTTTGCCGAATCTGCATTTGCTAAGTAAAATTGATAATCGAAAAACTGATAGCTATTGTTTGCCAATTTACCATTTGACTTAAAAATATTTCTTTCGTGATCATCTTTGTAACCTATTCGAATTTGACCTAGAGTTTGTGAAATATCTACTTTGTGTCGCAAGTATTCATTTTTGCCCGTTGCATCTGATACGAGATAACTTCCTATCCAATTGGCCTGAAATCCACGCTGATTCCATTTGCCATTTAACTGTGCTTTATATCCTTCAAAGTCACTTCCAATGCCAAAATGTTGCACTTCGGTAGTAGCAAACCCATATTTTTTGTTCACCATGGAATTAGAGGCATTCACAAACAGTTGATCGCCAACAAACTCTCTATTACGTGTATTCCAATCTCTATCAAACTCAACTGCTCGGTATTGCTGAATTGGTTTGAAATTTTTCTGCAAGTATTCAATACCGACTTTTGTCTCCATGCGCCAATTGCCAGTAGAATCTGATCCTAATTGTTGGTTTCCTTTAATCAAAAAGCGGTTTGCAATGCCGTTATTATCGGATGCATCGAGCTTGGAAAAGGTATTGATATCATTTACGGACATAGCGATTTCATTTTCAATTTCCCACTTTTTATTCAAGCGATAAGTAGCACCTGCAGCCACAATTTGTTGCTTTTTTGGCGCAACGAGTAAATGTGATGGAGAATAATTTCCTTGAGGCAATCCGCCCAAAGGCTTAACCCATTTGTATACTTTTCCTAAGGCATTGAAATTATCCCAAACGTAATTCCCATTTCCTTGGCCTACCAATTGAAATACGGCACGATAAACCCCTAAGTTTTGATCTGCCGAAAAAACCAAAACACTATCATAACCCATTGAATCAATTAATTGATACAAGATCTGGTTATCGATATAACCTATGGAATCGATGCTCGATGTTCTTGCCAAATACAAACTGTCGCCAACGTTCGATAACAATTGCTTTTGCTCCAAAGACAATTGCTGCTGGAGTGATTGGTTTTTTGCATCTTGTTCGGAATACCCATTCAGCCAAAAATCAAATTTCTTACTTGAATAGGTCGTGGATGCCTGAAAAACAGAGCGTGCATAATTTTGATCCGAATACTGAAACTCAACCACAATACGAACATCTTTTGTTATTTGATTTCGACTTGTAAAAATGACCTCGGCATTGTTGTAATTAATAATATAATCAAATTCTTGTCCTCGCTCAAGCAATCTTCCGTCGATGAAAACTTGTTCCGTTCCAGAGAGCACAACGATAAACGGTTCATTATCTGATCCAATCAATCTATACGGACCTTGATTCCCCTCAACTCCTTGAATAATTTGTCGATTAAATTTTCCGCGTGACAAAGCGCCACTAACTTGCGTTTTCCAGCTTCGGTTGTTTCCTAAATTAAATGTATTCTCCAAAGTCAAACCTTGTGCACGCTTTTGGTAGTTCGTGAAATAACCTTTGGGTTTCCGTAGCCAAAAATCTCCAGCAATTAATTTTAGATTATCGTTATAGATTTGAATAAAAACCTGATCAAATTCCCTCAATTGATTCGTATTTCCATCGGGTTGAATCGGTAAATTGTTGTCAGAAACAACGGCTAACAACTTCAAATTTGGGGCAATATCGCCAGACAATTCAAGATTCAAAGAAGAGTTTACGCCTAAATTTTGATTATTTCCGAAAGTAATTCCACGAGAAATAGACCCCGATTTATTCAACCCTGATCCACCAAAAACATCTGAATTCGTTGGGATGTTTTTAATTAAAAATTTCTCCCTATCGCCCTTGTATTCAACGTATAAAAAACTTGTATCTCTTTTTTGATAAATAGATTCTATGCGCAGAGGCAAGACCCTATATTTGACAATTAAAGGTCCTAAACATTTTTCATTTAGGTACAATTTACCTGTACTTGTATTGAAAAAATAAGCTGAATAGGGTAATTTTTCCGTGCCGCAAAAAACCGTAAGTGAATTTGGCCAGACGAGCATTGAATCTAAAAATAAAGTGTCTGTTGAACTTAAAAAAGACTTCTCTCGCATGCTTGATTCTTGCGCGTATAGCGAATTACTGAACAACAAGCTCAGGATAAAAAACCAAGTGAATTTTTGCCTTTGAAACATTCGCACGAAGTTACAACGTAGAAATTAGAAAAAACTTTTGTTTGTAAAGAAATTGAATTAGCAATTCTGTCAGATTTTCATGAACACATGACACGTTAAAAAAGGTTAAGCAATAGACAAAAACGCAATCAAAGAGTACTTTAGCACAAAGATTTTAACATTTGGGAAAGCTCCGTATTAATTTTGCAACGCTTCTGGTCGGCACGGCAATGTTTGCGTTATTGATCATTCAAACTTTTCAAGTTAGTCAATTGTATGACCGTAAAAATTTTCAATTCAAACGAAAATTAAACACTACACTTGAAAGAATTGCTTTACAGCATGAAAAAGCCGAGGACATCCGTAAATACATGCAAATCGTAAATCGCGACTTTAGTGGTCAATACAAAGACATTCTAAAAGAAGAATTTCAAAATCTCTTAAGTTTACAGGAATCCATTTCTATAAAAGATACAACGATATATGAAGATGATGGTATGCATGATTACCTCATTATAAAAGGGCAATCATTTGACTCTTTATCAGGGATTACTGCCGAACACAACGTTTTGGCGCGAGACGTTCGTCAGCTTAGAGATTTGTTCGATAAACACAATAAAACAATTCCTTCAAGCGACTCTATGGCAGTTGCTATTCAATTGGATCAAAAGGTGCTTCAGCAAATTTTCAGAAAAGCAAAATTTGTCAATGAAATGATGATTGAGACATTTAGAAATAACGTCTACATGGAAGCATCAGAAAGAATCGACATAGAATTTCTCGATTCGATTATTCTTAATGAAATCGGAATTGATGAACTGCCTGACGAATATCAATTTATGGTACAAGACGAAAATCTGCGTCCTGTGAAATTCAAAATGGCTGATAGTCATTATAACATAAAAATAGACACCAACTTAACGACAAGTAGTCGTACCCAATTGTTTCCAAGTAACATGTTGGAGGATAGACTTACTTTACACCTTTTCTTTCCGAAGAAAAACATTTTCCTTTTTAAGGAAATGGCAGGTTCTATTGGGGTAAGTTTAGCACTTATGTTGGTTATCATCCTTACCATAATTTTCCTTTTCAAGACCATATTAGCGCAGAAAAGATTGTCTGAACTCAAAAATGACTTTGTAAGCAACATGACCCACGAGTTCAAAACCCCAATTTCGACTATTTCTTTAGCTTGTGAGGCAATGGGAGATGAGCAAATGATGGGTTCCGCCGTGGAAAAAGCTTCTCCTTACGTAAAAATGATCAACGAAGAAAACAAAAGACTAAGTTTACTCGTTGAGAGTATATTGCAAAGTAATGCTCTAGAAAAAGGTAAGATAATTCTGAACGAAGAAAATATTAGTTTAAACGAATTGATTTTTGACATTACGCAAAACGTACAGTTAAGAGTAAACTCATTAGGTGGGGATCTTGAAACAGATATTGCCAATGAACTAATCGAAGTTTATGCGGATAAAATGCATTTATCGAATTGCATCAGTAACTTAATTGATAATGCAATTAAGTATAGTCGTGATTCACCTAAAATAAAGGTTCGCCTTTTTAGAGATAAAGGATTTATAAAAATTGAAATTTCAGATGAAGGAATTGGTATGAAAAAAGAACATATTGGCAAAGTTTTTGATAAATTGTACCGTATTCCAACTGGAAACATACACAATGTAAAAGGATTCGGGTTAGGTTTGAGTTATGTCAAATCCATTGCTGAATTGTATGGATGGAACGTTACCTTGGAAAGTATTCCAAATGAAGGATCCATATTTAGTTTATTAATAACAGATAAAATCGCAGAAAAATGAATATTCTATTAGCAGAAGACGACACTAATTTAGGTGAATTATTATCAAGCTTTTTGAAAAATAAAGGATACACTGTTGATTTAACTAGGAACGGCAAACTGGCTTTTTCTCAGTTCAACATGAAGCGTTACGACTTTTGTGTTTTCGATGTCATGATGCCTGAAATGGACGGGTTTACTTTAGCGAAAGAAATTCGTGAAATCGATAAAAAAATTCCAATTCTTTTCTTGACAGCGAAATCGATGAAAGAAGATAAATTAGAAGGTTTCGCAATAGGCGCTGACGACTACTTAACGAAACCATTTTCCATGGAGGAACTTCTGGCTCGAATTGCTGCTATCATGCGAAGAGCTGATATTAACGAAGACAATGTCGAGGAAAAATACCGAATTGGCAACATAAATTATGAGCCAACATACCGAATATTGCATTTGAAAGAAGGTCAAAAGAAATTAACAACTAAGGAAAATCAACTGTTACACTTACTGATTAAAAACAAGAATGACATTTTAGATCGTCAAGCTACATTGCGTGCTATTTGGGGTGATGACAATTATTTCAACGGACGAAGTATGGATGTTTACATCGCTAAAATCCGTAAATTATTGAAAGAAGATCCTCGTATTGAAATCATGAACGTTCACGGCAAAGGATTTAAACTGGTCATCAAGGACGAAGATTAAAAAGCCAGGCAAAATTTGGTTTTATCAAAAACATTTTCTAAATTTCCTCATCATTTCACTAAAATATGAGGGGAATTAGACGATTTCAAAGGACCATGATTACCCTATTAGTAGGTGTAAATATATTTGTTTTTTCAACTTCTTTTTATGGCGATTTCAGAGCCGCTCTTGGGCAATGTCTACTCGCTATGGTTATAGTAGCCACATCATTAGTTATTTATGGGTTTTTCAAACATTCAAGTAAAAACAAGAAATCTGCCCAAGTAGCTTCAACTTCCGACGATAATTAATATCTTCACGCATATCAAAATGCAAACATGAAGATTCTATTCGTTTTTGGAATGCTATTTTACGGCCTTCCATTACTAGCACAAGAAATTTTTACTCCAGAAAAACTATGGCAATTAAATCGAATTGGCGGCGGTGAAGTTTCTCCTAACAAAAAAAACATCCTATACACCTCTACCAGCTATGAAATGAATGAAAACAAGGGCAATACAGACCTGTATTTGTTCGATATCAAACAAAATAAATCAGTCCAATTAACAAAAACACCTTTTCCCGAATTTGAAGCGAAATGGTTAAAAAACGGTGAAATTGCTTTTCTCTCAACTGAAAGTGGTTCCGTGCAATTGTGGAAAATAGAATTAGACGGAGCGAAAAAACAAATGTCAAACCTAGCGGCAGATATTGAAGGTTATGTTCTTTCGCCAGACAATGAAAAAATAATTCTTTTGCAATCCGTAAAAACGCGAAAAACGATTAAAGAAATCTACCCCGATTTACCGCAAGCAAACGCGAGAATAGAAAATGATTTAATGTACCGTCACTGGAATCAATGGGATGATGAATACAAAACACATTTATTCCTCCACGTTTTAAATTTCAATGAAATTTCAAATGAAGGAAAAGATATTTTAGAGAATGAAAAATACGACGCTGTTGTTCCGCCATTTAGTGGTAGTGAATCGGTTGCATTTTCAACGGATGGTAACTTCATCTATTACTCCTCTAAAAAAGTTCTTGGTAAAGAATTTGCACTAAGTACAAACAGCGATATCTACCAATATGATATCGAAAAGCTAACCACCAAAAACTTTACGCAAGGAATGATGGGTTACGACAACTCCCCTTCATTTTCTCCAGATGGAACTAAAATGGCTTGGTTAAGTATGGCCCGAAATGGTTTCGAGGCAGACCGAAATACTTTGCATATATACGATTTCAAAAAAGGGACTAAACAGGCTGTTGATTTCAAAAAAGATTTAACCGTTAGTGACTTTCAATGGGAACCCGACAGTAAATCCATTCTTTTCTCAGCGCCCTATCTTGGTATTCAGCAATTGTTCACCTATCAACTTGAAAAAGGCGTTACTGAACAACTAACTGTAGGCAAAATGAATGTTGTAAGCTACAGTTCACTAGACGATAAAATTATACTCGGTTTGCAATCCATGCTTGCGCCAACCGATTTGTACACATTCAATAGAAAAACGAAACAACTTAAAAATTTAACCAATGCAAATCAAGACGAATTAAAAAATATCGCACTTCCCAAAATGGAAGAAAGATGGGTCAAAACAAATGACGGAAAAGATATGCTCACTTGGATCTTATTGCCCCCAAACTTTGATGCGACGAAAAAATATCCAACACTTTTATATTGCCAAGGTGGACCCCAAAGTATGGTTAGCCAGTTTTTCTCCTACCGTTGGAATTTAATGTTGATGGCTTCTCAAGGTTATATTGTCGTAGCTCCAAATAGAAGAGGGCTCCCTGGATTTGGACAAGAATGGAATGATGCCATATCGAAAGATTGGGCCGGTCAACCTATGAGAGATTATCTCACAGCAATTGACGAGATTGCCAAAGAACCGTATGTCGACAAGGATAAAATGGGTGCTGTAGGTGCTTCTTATGGCGGTTACTCTGTTTATTATTTGGCAGGTATTCATGAAAACCGATTCAAAACATTTATTGCGCATTGTGGCCTTTTCAACTTAGAAAGCTGGTATGGTACTACCGAAGAATTGTTTTTTGCTAATTGGGATATTGGTGGACCTTACTGGGATCCAAAAAATAAAGACCTTTATGAAAAGAATAGCCCTCACAAAATGGTGCAAAATTGGAATACACCTATACTTGTAATTCATGGAGGTATGGATTTTAGAGTCCCTGAGAGTGAAGGCATGCAAGCCTTTCAAGCCGCACAATTGATGGGGATAAAAAGTCGGTACTTATATTTCCCTACTGAAGGTCATTGGGTCCAGAAACCTCAGAATGGTTTACTGTGGCAAAGAGAGTTCTTTAAGTGGCTGAAAGAAGACTTGGGGTAAGTTAATTGTTTCTATAGGTCTAATTAAGTATTTTTACAGCCTTTAATCAGGCAACAAACGAGAGTAAACACATGTGGCAACAAATTGCTAATCTAATTTTAAGAAATCGATTCTTCATCCTCGGTATAATAACGTTATTAACCGTGTTTTTTGGCTATTACGCCATCACAGGACTGAAAATTGACAATAAGTACGGCAACATGCTTCCAAAAGAATCAGCTGCCCAAACAAGCTATTTAAAATTCAAAGAATTATTTGGAGAAGATGGAGGAGCATTAGTTTTAGCGATAGAAAATGACTCTTTGTACACCGAAAAGAATTTTTTAAAATGGAAGGAACTTGGTGACTCCATTTTACAGTACAACGGTGTACAATCTATTATCAGCGAGGCTACACTATTTACCATTAGCAATAATATTGGACAGAATAAATTCGAAGCAAAAAGAATATTTTCAGACATAACCTATGGTGAAAAAAGCATACAAGAAATAGAAAAAGAAATAAAAACAAACCCCGTTTACAAGGGACTCTTGTACAATGACACTGCCAAAGTTTCTATTATGATGATAGGGATTGATGAAAAATACTTAGCTGACAGTGAACGAGCCAATGTAGTTGTAGATATCGAAAAAGTTGCTGCGTCATATGAAAAGTATTTTGGTCATATACGCTACGCTGGACTTCCACACCTTAGAGTTATTATCGGAAAAAAAGTCATCAATGAAATGTACATATTCATTGGCTTATCGATATTCGTCACCTCCTTGCTGTTATGGATATTCTTCCGATCGCTAAAAGTTGTCTTTATTTGTAACATCGTTGTTTCTGTAGCTGTAATTTGGTCAATGGGTTCTATTGGTTTGATGGGATTCAATGTCTCCATTCTTATGGCGCTTATTCCACCCTTGATGATTGTCATAGGAATACCGAATTGTATATTTCTAATGACAAAATATCATCAAGAATATAGAGCACATGGCAATAAAGTAAAAGCAATTTCACGCGTTATTAAAAAAATAGGAACAGCAACTTTTCTCACCAATTTTACAACAGCTTTTGGTTTTTCCACCTTTATTTTTACAAATTCTGAAAAATTAACGGAGTTTGGAATTATTGCTTCTTTGAATATTCTGGCTGTTTTTCTGTTGTCCATTACAATTTTACCTATTGTAATTTCTTTCTCCAAAGAGCCAAAAAAACGTCATTTAAAACATCTAGATCGCAAATTTGCAAATGGCTTTATCAATAAATTAGTTCATATTACTCAAACACGAAGAAAAGAAATATACATACTAACAGTTATTGTTGTAATATTTAGTGTTATTGGGTTATTCAAAATTAAAGCTACAGGAAATATAACAAGTGACCTTCCTCAGGGAAATCAAATCTTAGAAGATATCCAATTCATGCAAAACAAATTTGGAGGTTCAATTCCATTTGAAATCATGATTGACTACAAACGCAAAGGGCGATTGTTTTCAAATGAAACTTTGAGTAAAATGGAGGCCGTCCAAGATAAATACTCGAACGACACACTCTTCTCTAAAGCCATATCCATTGTTGATTTTATTAAAGTCATCAACATGGCGTACCATGGTAATGATCCAAATCATTACAAATTGATTTCCACCCGAGACAAATTGCGTTTAAAAAAGTACTTGGACAATTTCAATATGACCAACGCAAATGGTGGCGGTTTTACGATTAAAGAATTGGTTGACACAAACAATACCACACTTAGAATTCGAACTCAAATGATGGACCTAGGTTCATATGAAGTGGCACAAAAAGTCGATTCTATGCGATTCAGAATTGACGAAATCTTTAATCCTGATAAAAAAGAAATTGAACGATTATATAAAATAGCGAAAACAAAAAAAGGTGGGTATTACGACAGTTTGATCTATGAGTACCCAAGTGTCTACAATAGTTTAACTAACGTTTTGTCCAATGGAAATACTGATATACAGTATGAATTTGACATGAATCCAGACAAAATAAAAGAGTCTTATAAAAATGCGGATTTTAATAATAAACTAAGAACAGCCATTGATAAAGATTATTATGACATCGTTATTACCGGAACGGCTGTTGTAGTATCTGAAGCAACACAATACTTAGTCATTAACTTATTTACCAGTTTGCTTTTTGCTATTATGGGTATTGCCATATTGATGGCGATTCTTTTTCGCTCTTGGCGAATGGTTCTAGTTTCCTTATTGCCAAACTTAATACCTCTTATTTTTACAGGAGGAATTATGGGTTGGTTTGGTATTCCGTTAAAGCCGTCAACGCTTTTGGTATTTAGTATAGCTTTTGGTATTTCTGTTGATGACACCATTCACTTTTTGGCAAAATATAGGCAAGAATTAAAACTCAATCCATACGATTTGAAGAGCTGTATTTTGAAAGCAATTCATGAAGCTGGATTGGGCATGTTCTATACTTCAATTGTTCTATTCTGCGGATTCTCTGTATTTACACTTTCTGAATTTGGCGGAACACAAGCTCTTGGCCTTCTAATATCCTTAACGTTATTGATTGCAATGATCACTAATTTGGTTGTGCTTCCTTCACTTCTATTAAGTTTAGAAAGAAGATTGACAACCAAATCATTCATCGAGCCTTATTTCGATGTTTATGACGAAGAATCTGATGTCGAATTCGAAGATCTTCAAGTAGAAACCAAAAAAAAACCACTTGAATAATGAAAGGGATAATTTTAGCAGGAGGTTCGGGTACTCGTTTACATCCATTGACTTTAGCGGTCAGTAAACAATTAATGCCCATTTACGACAAACCAATGATTTATTACCCGCTCTCCATTTTGATGAGTGCCGGAATAAGAGAAATATTAATCATTTCAACACCCCATGATCTACCTCATTTTGAGAAACTTTTAGGTGATGGAAAAAATCTAGGTTGTGAATTCACCTATGCCATTCAGGAAATCCCAAATGGTTTAGCACAAGCATTTGTCATTGGTGAATCATTTATTGGAAATGATGACGTGGCTCTAATTCTAGGAGATAACATTTTCTATGGTGTGGGTATGGATGAATTGCTGCGCGATAATACCGCTCCTGAAGGTGGTGTTGTTTATGCTTATCATGTAAGCGATCCTAGACGTTATGGAGTTGTTGAATTTGACGAAAACATGAATGCTATCTCCATAGAAGAAAAACCAAGTAAACCGAAATCTAAATTCGCAGTACCAGGGTTGTATTTCTATAACAATGATGTTATCGAGATTGCGAAAAATTTAAAACCGTCTGCTCGTGGCGAATATGAAATTACAGATATTAATGCAGAATACTTGCGCCGAGGTAAACTAAAGGTAGCTGTTTTGGATAGAGGAACAGCGTGGCTAGATACCGGCACTTTCGAATCACTTATGCAAGCTGGTCAATTTGTTCAAGTAATTGAGGATAGACAAGGATTGAAAGTGGGATGTATAGAGGAAATTGCCTATCGAAATAATTGGATTTCAAAAGTGCAATTAGCGTCACTTGCACAGCCATTAACTAAAAGTGGTTACGGTGATTATCTATTAGATTTGATGAAATAATGAAGGCAATAGAACGTCACAGTAGATTAATTGCCGAAAACCTCGCAACTTGGCAGCTTCCTGATTTTCCTGAAAATTTATACGAACCTCTAAGATATTTCTTGACAATTGGCGGAAAAAGAATGCGTCCAGTGTTAACCTTAATGGGAGCGGAATTATTTGGCGAAAAAGCCGAATCAGCTTTACACGCGGCAATTGGTGTTGAACTTTTTCATAACTTCACTCTGATACACGATGACATAATGGACGCGGCGCCACTTCGTCGTTCAAAAACTACTATTCACACGAAGTGGAATGAAAACATAGCCATTTTATCAGGAGATGTTTTAATGGTTAAAGCGTATGAAGAAATTTGTAAACAAGCGCCAAAACATCTTTTTGAACTGATGCAAATTTTTAATAAAACAGCCATTGAAGTTTGCGAAGGGCAACAAATGGACATGGACTTTGAAACAAGGGCAAATGTCGAGATTCCTGAATATATAGAAATGATTAGACTGAAAACGTCTGTTCTGCTAGGAGGAGCTTTAGAAATGGGCGCTATTGTCGCCGAAGCTTCACTCGAAGATAGAGAACTATTGTACACTTTTGGTCAGGAACTCGGACTGGCTTTTCAAATAAAGGATGATTATTTAGACCTTTACGGTGACCCAAAAAAATTTGGCAAACAAATTGGCGGCGACGTGATTGCTAACAAAAAAACCCTTCTTTATTTGTTGGCATTGGAAAAAGCGAACGCTCAACAAATAGAGACTTGCCGACAATTGGAAAATGAACCAGATTTATTGTTCAAAGTAGAAAATATGCGCAAACTATTCGATCAATTAGAAATTCCAGCAGCAGCACATAAGCACATGGAAGCTCATTTCAATAAAGGCATGTTGGCACTTTCCAAAATTTCCGTAAAAGACGAAAACAAAAAAGATCTCATCGATTTGTCCAATTATTTGATGGCAAGAGAGAATTAAGTTAGATTCTCGTACCTATTCAAAATTTGACAATTACCATTTTTGCAAATTAGTTCAATTGTCTATTTTCTTTTGGTTTTGAATATTCTAGTAAATCCACTTTTGAGAGGTCTTTTCTTCCTTTTTATCTTTTCTTCTTTTCATGTAATTGGTCAATGTCGCTGCCATCGAGCAAGCAAGAAAAGTATACAGCCGAGCTCAAAGGAACTCTCATTTCGTGGAATTCTTCTAGCGAGATGCGTGTGTCGTTTTACCTTTTACGGAATTATCTATAGTTTCGTCAAGGGTAAAAAAATTGTGGCCTAAAGTAGATCTGATTTTGTCATTAATATAAACAGTTGTTGATAATGAACTACTCACGGTGTCTCTCGTAATCGGCGATTTTCTTCTGCTTATAAAAGCAAAGAAACCCAAGGCGAAACGAGCCATGGTGAGTCCCATTTTTCCAACTGCAAAATTTGGCGGTTTCTTCCCAAATCGTTTTGTTATTTTGTCAATAAGATTTTTAAATGAAACATTTTCCCCAATCAATAAGAATCTTTCTTTACTTATATCACTCTTCATCAATTTAACCATACAAGTTGCAACATCTCGCGCATCAACTATTGCATTGCCCCCTGGAGGATAAAAAGACAAACCTCTTTCCATTTGTTTCAAAATAATTAGGGAACTATCGTTCCAGTCTCCAGCTCCTAAAATTACGCAAGGATTGACAATTACAGCTGAAAGTCCTTCTTCAATTCCACGCCAAACTTCACGTTCTGCACCATATTTACTAATTGAATAAGGACCAGTATTATCTGATTTTTTCCATTTCGAATCCTCTGAAACTATCTTCTCATCTCCACCATTAACGGCAGCAGTTGAACTCACATAACACAGTTTTTTTATTTTCAGGTCCAAAGACACATTAACCACGTTGGTAGTTCCCTCACGATTAATTTTCATCAATTTATTAAAGTCAATTCGATTAAACGAAACAAGAGCAGCACAGTGATACACCTCATCGTTTTCACCTATAAAATCCTCAAGAGAAACAATATCGTTCACATTAACATACTGCCAATTCACCTTTTCCCAATTTTCTGCCGCGGCTGAGCCAAAGTAAAAATCAAAGACCTTTTTGACATTTGGTATTTTCGATTCGGTTCGATAACTGGCACATATTTTATTTTCTGTTTTTGCCAGTTCACAAAGCAAATGACTCCCAACCAATCCTGTTCCTCCAATTACTTTCACCATAGTTCAAAATTACTCAAATTCCAGTTCTTTTGTAGGGTCCCAAAAGTGAAAATTAAAATTTACAAGCTTATTTTCTTTGATTTCGACCCCTTCTATTTCAAGTAATTCTTGCATTCGAGTAGGTGTTGGAAAATGTACAGCTCCGGTTAAAAGTCCGACACGGTTTACAACTCGATGAGCTGGCACGTCTTCAATTGAATGAGCTGCATTCATTGCCCATCCTACCATCCTACTCGATTTCCCACTGCCTAAATATCTAGCAATAGCGCCATAATTAGTTACACGACCATCAGGAATCAAGCCAACCACATCATAAACACGTTGAAAAAAATCTTTATTCTCTTCAGAAAGCTTTATTTCCATTCATTAAATGTAAGGAATAAAAAGTGATTGAAAAAAGCTGCTATTTTTGTTGAAATTGACAAAATAATATGCGTTTTCAAGACCAAACATTTGAGAAAATTGATTTCTCTAAAACTGATCTATCAACCGAATATGATAATTGCACCTTTGAAAATTGTCAATTTACAGGTATTCTACTCAATTCCATCGTATTTACAGAATGTCATTTTTTTGAATGTGATTTGAGCAATGCCCAATTGTTAAATACAAGCTTCAAGGATGTAGCCTTCGAAAAATGTAAAATGCTCGGATTGCGATTTGAAGATTGTAAAAACTTCTTATTGGAATTTTATTTCATCGAATGTGTCCTAAATTTCTCCTCTTTTTATGGTTTAAACATTCAGAAACAAAGGTTTGAAAAGTGTCAGCTTCACGAAGTTGATTTTACAGAATGTAATTTATCTGGTGGGTTATTTAGGGAATGTGAACTAAATAACGCTATTTTTGGAAAAACGAATTTGGAAAAAGCAGATTTACAATCCGCTAGAAATTTTTTTATTTCACCGACTGAGAACAAACTGAAAGGAGCTATATTTTCAAAAGACGAGCTTTATGGTTTGGTTAGTCATTTAGGAATAATTGTCGAATAATTCGTTTTGAAAGCAGCTTATGAAACAAGACATACAAGTAAACCTATTTCATTGGATAAAACAAAAGTTGGCCGGAGAAGAAGCGCTTGGTCATGCATTATCAGATGTTCTAAATATTAGTCCAGATGCTGTTTATCGCCGATATAGAAACGAAACGGCGTTAACGATAAATGAAGTTAAAAAACTGTGTTCGCATTTTAATATTTCTTTTGATGCTTTATGTGAAATGGGCGATGGCAAAGTCAATTTCTCTTATACTCCTTTAAATACCTACGATTTTAGTTTGGAATCTTATTTAGAAGGCATCCTGATAGCTTTTCAAAAACTAAAAACTCTGGGCAGTCCAGAACTAATCATTTCCGTGAACAACTTGTCGCTTTTTCAGTTGCTAAATGTTCCTCAACTCGTTCGATTTAAGTTGTTTTTCTGGGCAAAAACACATTTACAAATTCCTGACTACAAAGAGACTTTGTTTGCCCATGATAAAACAAGTGAAAACGCATTTCATTTAGGCAAAGAAATAGTACAGATATACAATTCCATTCCTTCGAAAGAAATATATGATTTGGAATATATGCGTGGCTTCCTCCGACAAATAGAATATTATTTCAAATCACATTTATTTGAGGATCCAGAATATGCCATTTTCCTATTCGATAGGGTTTTAATGCTCTCGTCTCATTTGAAAGCACAAGCAACTATCGGTAAGAAATTCATGTACGGAACTCAAGCACCTGCACAAGGAAACGATTTCCAAATGTACTTGAACGAAACAATAAATTCGGATGCCACCTTTTACTTCAAAGGAAATGAAAAAGAAGGGTTGTATATTACACACAACATTATGAACTATTTGGAAACCAGCAACCAGGCTTACATCCAAGATACCGTCCAAATACTCGATAGACAATTGAGTAATTCCAGCTTAATTAGTGTCGTTAATGAAAAAGAAAGAAACAATTTCTTTTATGACTTCGATCGGACTATTAATTCATTCAAGAAAAGAATCGAAGCAAATCTTTCATTTTAGAAGTCAATTTAATTCACAACAATTTAATTTTCTATCCACTTGAGTTGTGATATTCGCAACTAAAGTCTTGTACACCTACGAAGACTTGCCTTTTTTTTCAGAAATATTTGTTCAGATCAAAAAACAAAAATGATGAAGAAAACAACTTTAATACTCGGAATTATCGGATTGAATTTCACAAGTGTATTTGCACAAGATTCATGCGAACAGAACGTATTCAGATGACCCAACCTATGTTAAGGATGGAGTTTTCACACCGCCTTCTCCAACTGATATTAATCCAAATTACAGATTTGCTAAACACGGTGATGTTCGGGGTGCAACTTATTTCAATACAACTTTTGTATTTGCCGTTGGTCGAACCTTTCGTGCGGGAGCACTTAACATACCCGTAAATGCATTCTATTCTACACAAAAAGGTGGCGGAATGTTCGGGATAAATGTTGGCTTCAATGTTCAAAAAAGCAAATTGCCTGTTCATCGTTGATCTAATAAATGCTGAAAACGGAAAAGAGTCGTGCGTAATCATGGCTCTTTTTCAGTTTTGAGTAGAAGAGTCAAAATGAGAATTTTGTATATTCGAGAAATAAAAAACGAAACCATGAAATTGCTTTTATGTATTGTGCTTTCAATTTTCACTTTAGCATCCTGTGCAAAATCGAATTATCCGAAAGGAACCCCAAAGTGCATTGTATTAAAAATCGAGGAGTTAAAACTCAAAAATGACAACTCTGCTTCCGTTTATCAATACGCTAATCATGGCGAAATCGTTTATTTAGTTTCTCCGGGTTGTTGCGATATGTTTATTGAACTTTATGACAATAAATGCAATTATATCTGTGCTCCAAGTGGCGGCTTTACAGGAAAAGGCGATGGAAAATGTGAAGATTTAGACCTGCAAAATGAGGTGTTAATTTGGACCCCTAAGTAAAAAAAACTGGCGATACAACAGATGAAAATGAATATTCTGACTTGCTAAGTAAAGAAAACGAGAGCAATTCTTAGCTTTTCAATTCTTTGTAAAACTAAATTTAATATTCACCGCAGAATGTTTTACCTTTATATTAATAAATCAGCCTTATGGTATAAATCATATAATAAATGAAATTTCCGTTTGCAAAAAAAAAGATTATTGTTGAAGGTGTCGATACAATTCCTTTTGAATCGTTTTTCCAAGAATTGCGACAAAAAGAATATGCGCGCTTGGACGAAACAGGCAATACCTATTTGGATTTTACGGGTGGGAATTTGTATGCTAAATCGCAACTTGACAAACACCAAAAGATGCTTCGCGAAAATGTTTTTGGGAATCCACACTCTACGAACCCGACTTCATTAGCTTCTACATTATTAGTTGCAGAAGCTAGAAAAACTGTTTTGCGCTTTTTCAACGCAGAGGACGATTACCATTGTGTTTTCACTCCAAATGCTTCAGGAGCATTGCGGATTGTAGGTGAAAGTTATCCTTTTTCGGAAAAATCACGCTATTTATTGCTTACTGATAATCACAATTCCGTAAATGGAATACGTGAATACTGCAGAAGTAAAGGGGGCGTTTTTGAATACGGTTATTTAAAATCTGCCGATTTAACGATTGATGAAAATAAATTGGAGGACCAACTCAACGAAGTACATGAGACCAAAACTAAATTATTTGCCTTCCCGGCTCAATCAAATGTTTCAGGAATAAAACATGATTTATCATGGATAGAAAAAGCCCACAATAAAGGATGGGATGTTTTATTGGACGCCGCGGCTTTTGTACCAACCTCAAAGTTGGATTTATCTAAAGTAAAACCTGATTTTGTGTCTCTATCTTTTTATAAAATGTTTGGATACCCAACAGGAATAGGATGCTTATTAATCAAGAAAAGTAAATTTGAAAAACTACAAAAACCTTGGTTTGCAGGCGGCACTGTACAAATGGTGGGTGTGAAAGCACAAAAACACTGGCTGGTAAACGACCATGAAAGATTTGAAGATGGGACAATAAATTATTTAGACATCCCAGCTGTTAAAATTGGATTAGATTATTTATCTGAAATCGGTATGCATCGTATTAAAGAACGAGTCTCCGCTTTAAGCGAAACCATTTCTAGAAAAGTAAGCGAAATTCATCATAAAAATGGCAATCCCGTGGTTCATATTTACGGCCCAAGGGATAGAAAAAATATTGGTGGAACATTAATCATGAATTTCCTGGACAAAGATGGAAACCTCTTCCCTATCGAACAAGTGGAACAAAACGCCAATTTAAAAAAGATCTCCATACGAACAGGTTGTTTCTGCAATCCAGGTTTAGATGAATTAAATTCAGGTATTACTTCTGAAGAACTGAGTAAATATTTTACCGAACACGAAGATGGTGATTTTGGAGACCGTACAAATTTTTATGGCAAACTGCGTGGCGCAACTAGAATCAGTGTCGGAATTTCGACTAACAAATATGACATCCAAAAATTCTTAGATTTTGTCGATACGTTCCGAAATCGCACTTTGCACAACTAATTTCTTTCACGCATCGGCATACAAAAGCCAAGAAATTCGTAACATTAGACTTTCTAAAATCAAGCGATGAAATCTATTGGTCTTTTTTTATGTTTTTTGTTCGCAACCATTCAATTTGTGCAAAGACAAATTAAGTCAAAATCGACTCTTAAAAGCAACAATATTATAGTAACGATTATAAGTGGCTCTGCTTTGAAATTATGTCATGCTATACATTTTAAAAAATAATGCAATAACAATTCAAATTTTACGCTTAAAAAAATATGCTGTTTAACTCGCTAGAATTCTTTTTTTTCTTTCCCCTGGTTACGCTGCTATTCTTTTTGCTTTCCCACAAATACCGTTGGATTCACTTACTGTTAGCCAGTTGTGTTTTCTACATGTTTTTTGTTCCCGAGTATATTCTCATATTGCTTATCACCATCGTTATTGATTACGCCGCCGGTATTCTTATTGAAAATTCAAATGGAAAGCGAAAGAAAATATATTTAATTATCAGTATCATTTCGACATGTTTGGTGCTTTTTATATTCAAATATTTTGATTTTTTTAATGAAAATATGGTCTGGCTCAGCGAGCAGTTTGGTTTCTATTACCCCAAACGCGTATTTGATATTATTCTGCCCATCGGGCTTTCGTTTCATACATTTCAAAGTTTAAGTTACGTGATTGAAGTATATCGAGGCAATCAAAAAGCAGAAAAACACTTTGGCCTTTATTCACTTTATGTAATGTTTTACCCGCAGTTGGTCACTGGCCCTATCGAAAGACCTCAGAATTTATTGCACCAATTTCATAAAAAAAAGGTCTTCAATCTCCAAAATCTCATCGACGGTTTGCGCCTGATTTTATTTGGTTTATTTGTAAAAATGGTAATCGCCGATAATTTAGCCCCATTTGTCGACGACGTATACGGCAATCCTGAAAGTCAAAGTTCAACAACTATTTTGTCGGCCATTTTCTTTTATTCTTTTCAAATTTACTGCGACTTTTTGGGTTATTCCACCATTGCAGTTGGTTGCGCTAAAGCCATGGGGTTTTCTATTATGGACAATTTCAAAAATCCGTATTTGGCAAAAAGCATTGCTGAATTTTGGCAGCGCTGGCACATTTCACTTTCGACATGGTTCCGAGATTATCTGTACTTCCCTTTGGGAGGAAATAAGGTAAAAAAAGCGCGCTGGATTTTAAATATATTTATTGTATTTGTGGTAAGTGGAGTTTGGCACGGCGCAAATTGGACATTCGTTATTTGGGGAACATTACATGGTTTACTCTATCTTTTAGAATCAATTCCAAAGAAAATTTTTAAACAAAAAACAGAGTCAAATTCAGCTATTTATCGAATCCTTAAAATTGGATTCACATTCGTTGTCGTCAGTTTCGTATGGGTATTCTTTCGTGCCGAAAATTTGAATCAGGTAAAGAAAATATTTCATTCTTTGATTCACAATTGGAATATCCCAAGCACGTTCGAAATTCCGAATTCTATCTGGGTTTATTTGCTCGGATTTGTCGTTTTGGACACACTCCTTTTCAAAACTCGTTTTGACAAATGGTGCAGTACTATTTCTGCGCCTATGCGCTGGTCAATTTACGGCATACTTATTTTCATGACTATTACTTGTTCAGGCGTTGAGAATTATCCTTTCATTTATTTCCAATTCTAAGTATGAATATGAAACTAAATATCGGAATTAAGATTCTAGCGTTGACCCTTGTGCTAATCGCTTCAAATTTCATTTATTCGCTTTGGTATTTTGAAAAAGATTTACAAAAATATTCACCAGACATAAATGTTATTCGACGAGTCGTTTCGGAGAAGGCAGACATCGTTTACTGCGGAGAATCATCAAATATGTCAACCTTTAAAAATGATGCCAATACACTTTTTATAAGTCAAATTTTAAATGATTTACTTCCATATCAAAAAGTAGTAGACTTTACAAAAAAAGCTAGTCATGCAGGAATTTTCTACCAACTACTAAAGGCGATACCAGAAACTAACGATGTAAAAACCATTGTCGTCACGATGAATTTAAGGTCATTCGGCCCTGATTGGATAAATTCTAACTTAGAAACTCCTTTGCAAAAAGATCTAGTTTTGTTGCGGGTTCTTCCACCATTGGTCAATCGTTTTCTATTGGGATTCAAAAACTACGATACCACTCCTGCCAAACAGCGAGAAAAAAAATACAAGTGGCATTTGGACCATGACCCTCTGAATCGAGCGGAAGACTTTCCTTACGCCACTGCAAGCTTATGGGAGGAAAATATTGTGCTGAACGGAAGAAAAAACAAACTTAAAACAGTTCGAATTCGGGAATTGGCAAGTCAGCACATAAAGTCTTACGCTTTTGTTATCAATACACAGGCCAATCCGCGCATTCAGGATTTCGATAATATTGTTGAGCTAGCGCGAAAAAGAAATTGGAATCTTGTTTTTCACATCTTACCAGAAAACGTTGAACGTACGCAGGAGCTTGTTGGAAAAGAACTTGTTCAAATGATGAGAGAAAATAAGAATCTGCTGCTTAATCGCTATAAAAAAATGGGCGTCAAAATGGTCGATAATTTAGAATTACTTCCAAATGAACAATATATTGATCAAGATTGGACATCTGAACATTACAAAGAAACTGGAAGAAAATTAGTCGCTGAAAAAATTGCGGAAGTATTGATCCCGTGACAAGAATTACGGCATAGTATTATACAATAATGAAGAAATATTGTGTTTCACTTTTAGTCTTTCTAGTTGGAAATTGAAGAATACTCTCCACAAACTACTCCACGGTAACTGATTTCGCCAAGTTTCTTGGTTGATCAACGTTACAGCCTCTCATAACTGCCATGTGGTAAGAAAGCAATTGAAAAGGAATTGTCGCCAACAATGGAACCAAGTGTTCATCCGTATCTGGAATTTCAATAACATGATCTGCAATTAATTTGACTTGCTCATCACCTTCTGTAACTATGGCGATAATTTTTCCTTTACGCGCCTTTACTTCCTGAATATTTGAAACTACTTTTTCATAAGATGTCCCTTTCGTGGCTACTACGAAAACAGGCATCGCTTCATCTATTAATGCAATAGGACCGTGTTTCATTTCAGCTGCTGGATATCCTTCAGCGTGTATGTATGAAATTTCTTTTAGCTTCAAGGCGCCTTCTAATGCCACCGGGAAAGAACTACCTCTTCCAAGATAAAGGGCATTTGTTGCATCTTTGTATTGAGCGGCAATTCGCTCAATATGGTCGTTATTTTCCAGAACTCTACTCACTTTTTCAGGAATCAATTCCAATTCAGCCAACATAGTACGGAACTTGCTTTCACTCATGGTTCCTTTCTTATGCGCAATTGACAAAGCCATAAGCGTTAATATCGTAACCTGTGCCGTAAATGCTTTTGTTGAAGCAACTCCAATTTCCGGTCCTGCATGTGTATATGAACCTGCGTGGGTAATTCGTGAAATTGACGAACCAACAACATTACAAATCCCTAAGATAATTGCGCCTTTAGATTTCGCCAACTCTAAAGCCGCCATCGTATCTGCCGTTTCACCTGATTGAGAAACCGCGATTACGATATCACCTTCATTAATAATTGGATTTCTATATCTAAATTCTGAAGCATACTCAACCTCAACATTTATACGCGCTAAATCTTCGAAAAGGTATTCACCTACCAGACACGCGTGCCAAGAGGTTCCACAAGCAACCATGACAATTCGTTTGGCATTTACCAGTTGCTGTTCATAATCTTTAATTCCACCTAATGCAACCCATCCTTCAGTTGCATTCATCCGACCTCGAAAACAATCATTAATGGAGCGAGGCTGTTCGTGAATTTCTTTTAACATGAAATGCTCATATCCACCTTTTTCAAGTGCTTCCAATTGCATTTCCAAGTGCTGAACATATGGTGTTCTCGCTTCGTCTTGAATATTCCAAAGTTTCATGCCGTCCTTCAGGTCAATTACGGCGATTTCCTCGTCATTCAAGTAAACAACTTGGTCAGTATACTCAACAATAGGCGTAGCGTCTGAAGCTAAATAAAAATCATTTTCTTTTCCTATTCCTATAACCAATGGTGATGATTTTCTCGCTGCTACAATGGTGTCAGGTTTATCTTTAGAAATTACAACGATTGCATATGCACCTGTAACACTTAGTAAAGCCAAACGAACCGCTTCACCAAACCACACACCTTCTTTTTTCTGAATATCTTCAATTAAATGAACAAGAACCTCCGTATCTGTATCGCTTTTAAATTCATATCCGCGGGACATCAATTCTTGTTTAAGAACATCGTAATTCTCAATAATACCGTTGTGAATAATCGCTAGATTTCCATTTCCAGAACTATGAGGGTGCGCATTTTTATCATTCGGTTCACCATGTGTTGCCCAGCGCGTATGCGCAATGCCGATTTGACCACTTGTATCTTTATCAGAAGTAAAATCAACCAAATTAGCGACTTTTCCTTGCTTTTTATACAAATTTAATTCACCATCCGTCAACAACGCAACACCAGCACTGTCATATCCTCTATATTCTAATCTTTGTAATCCTTTAATTAAAATAGGATACGCTTCTTTTTTGCCTATATAAGCTACAATTCCGCACATAATGCTTAAAATTCTGTGTAAATAATATAAATTTTAGGTTTTACCTTATTCAAGGTGTTTCTGCCATTGAAGACAATACGATCCATTGCTGTAATGCTTCTAGATGGAGAAATATAAATCGGATCATTGTCCAATTTTCCAGACACGATATCTTGAACATAAGCTCGCATATCAGTTGTAATACTTTTCGTGAATTCGTTTAATATACTGTTGTATAAAACGAGAGACAAATTTGATGTCAAGCTGAATTTTTTAAATAAAAACGCTTGATAACCTGGACTGTAAATAGAACCTGTTTGGTGTTGAATAGGAAGATCTAAAACCGCTTTATGAATAACTGCCTTTTTGGGAAGATTTGACAAACCTGGAATTTCAATAACTCCACGGACCCCAAATGATTGCGCATAGAATTCTTGCAAACCATTACTTGGGTTATCCAAGCATTGTTGAACTTTAGTGCCTGTTCTTTCGACTTCCAAGTGATTAAATGACTGACAATTCTCATTGATCACAAAGTCATACGATTTTCTTACCGGTGTCAACACGCCAATTACCAATTCCAATTTCTTGTAATAAATTGTCAATTTGGAAGAAGCAGATCTCATGTCCAAGGAATAAACTGTACCTTGTCCAGCGGATTGAGATGGGTTATTCGTTTTGATTTGAATTCCTTTGAAATGGTTCGTAAAATTATCATTGGAAGTGAAGGTAGAGCTGCCATTTGAAGCCGCTACCATCAATGATCTGGCTAAATTTGTATCTAATGAAATTCTCATTTGTGGAGCCACCAAAGAAGTGTCAACAGCAGCATCGCCAATTGGATCCGGTTTAAACGTTCCCTTTCCTGGCATTACAAGGTTTGTTGGTTTTACAGCAAGAGTAGAAAATTCATAATACTTCACTGCAGTGTCTGATGAAATCTCTTCATCGACCTCATACACTTCAAAAGTTTGGGTAGATTGAGCACCAGTATAATCTGCAAAACGCAAAGCTAAAACGAATGAATCAATTGAAATTTGCGATAAATCGCCAAAAACAGGGTTGGCCGTTGCTAAACGAATCTGAGAATAAAAGTAAGCCTTAACCTTGCCAAATACAGGGTCATTCATTTCTCCAAGAACATTCAACAAAGGATTTCTAGTGATAATTGAATCATCAACAATGGTATAAGTGTTTATGGTAAAGGTGTCAATGGCTCCGGCGTTTAAAAGCTCTGAAGCGTCGTAAGCGGAGCCTCCTATTGGCGATTCTTTCTTTTTACAAGAAACCGAAATAAAAATAGTAAATAAAAAAGTAGCGGAAAGTAAAGAAGCTCTCCGCCACTTGCGATAAAAACGATGTATCATTAAATTATATAAGAATTTCTTCTTCAATTACTTTTTCAAAAAATTCGGATAAAACTTTTATTTGATTTTCCTCAGGAACATATTCCTGTTTCAAGCAAGTTTGTTCATCCACTAGTTGTTGCAAAGATGCATCTAAATTTTCACTTGCGATATTTATACCATCGGCATATTTCATCATCACACGTGAAATATTAAGGAAACTTGTATCCTTTAACTCCTCTAGAACTTCTTCTGGGAAGCCATCAAATTTAAGCTTATCCGAGAAATTAGGGTCCCAATTTCTGTTAAAGCTGTCGTTATATACACTATAAATTACCTTCGTATTCGCAAAATGCGGATCCTTATTGTACAATTGTTTTACATATAGAGACATTAATCCAGACATCCATCCATGACAATGAATAACATCTGGTTGCCAACCTAATTTTTTTACAGTTTCAAGAACTCCTCTACAAAAGAACATTGACCTTTCGTCGTTATCCTCATGAAATTCGTCGTTATCATTAGTAACGGTGTTTTTCCGCTTGAAGTATTCATCGTTATCAATAAAATAAACTTGCATCCTCGCTGCGGAGACACTTGCCACTTTTATAATCAGCGGATGATCTGTATCGTTGATAATTAAATTCATTCCAGATAAACGTATAACCTCATGCAATTGATGACGTCTTTCATTGATGCTGCCAAAACGCGGGGTGAAAACCCTGATTTCTTTGCCCCCTTCTTGCGTACCTTGCGGCAAACGTCTTGAGGTGTTTGCAATTTCAGATTTAGGAGAAAATGGGGATATTTCCTGCGTTACAAATAGGATTCTTTTTTTATCCATGAAGATTTTAGATTGACATTTAGATTACAAAAATATAAAAAAAATATCGGTTAATCAACCAAAACTTATAGTTTTGTTCGCTTACTTTAACGTGAATGCTTATAAATGAGGCAACTAACGAATATTGATGAAATCCAAGCATACGTTTCGGACAAACGAAATGGGGGATGTTCTATAGGTTTTGTACCAACAATGGGGGCTTTACATCAAGGACATTTGTCTCTAGTTGATGAAAGTTGTGCAAAAAATGCAATTACAATCGTAAGTATTTTTGTCAACCCGACTCAATTCAATAACCCGACTGATTTAGAAAAATACCCCAGAACTATTGAGGCGGATATCCAACTTTTATCTCAAACCGGGTGTGATGCTGTTTTTATTCCAGAAGTAGAAACCATCTATTCTCAAGATTTTAAAGCTGAAAAAGTTGACTTAGGTCTTTTAGATAAAACCATGGAAGGATTTTATAGACCGGGGCATTTTGAAGGAGTTGTAACTGTGGTTCAACGTTTTTTTTCAATTATAAAACCTGACTGTGCTTATTTCGGGCGAAAAGATTTCCAACAAGTGGCGGTCATCCGTAAAATGGTTGAGTGGCTTGATTTGAATGTGAAAATATTCGAAGGCCCAACCACACGAGAAAAAAGTGGGCTTGCTATGAGCAGTAGAAATCTGCTTTTGAAGCAAAAAGAAAAGGATGAAGCCTGTATAATTTTTAAGCTACTATCAATTATGGTTGATGATGCCGTAAATTTCACCCCAACTGAGGTTAAAAATAAGGCCATTGAATCTTTCAAAAAAACGACGCTCACTTTAGAATATTTAGAAATCGTTCACCCGAGAACTTTTGAATACTTAGAAACAGGTTGGGTTGAAGGAGCAACTGTTTGTTTAGTAGCCTATTGTGGAAATGTAAGACTCATCGACAATATGGAAATTATCCCCTTTTCAAATTAAGCTATTTCTTTGTCTCTTACTAATTTCCATTACCTTTGTCGCGCAAAAAATAAATCATGCTCATAGAAGTAGTAAAATCAAAAATTCACAGAGTTAAGGTGACTCAGGCAGAATTAAATTATGTTGGAAGCGTAACTATTGACCGAGTGTTAATGGACGCTGCGAATCTTCTCGAAGGAGAAAAAGTTCAAATCGTGAATATAAATAACGGTGAACGAATAGAGACATATGTAATTGCAGGAGACGCAAACAGCGGAACTATTTGTTTAAATGGTCCTGCAGCTAGAAAAGTACAGATGGGCGATCTACTTATTATTATTGGATATGGCTTATTAGATTTTGAGGAAGCTCGAACCTTCAAACCTTCATTAGTTTTCCCAAATGAACACACAAATTTGTTAGATTAAATGAAAAGATACCTCCTTTTATTTTTGAAAACTATTTTCCCTTTAGCACTTGGTGTTTATTTAATAGGATATTTTTTCAAAAGTATGTCGGAGGAAAGTATCCAACAGTTTTACAAAGCAATCAAAGAAGCCAATTATTTATGGGTTTTCATTTCTTTATTTCTTGGATGGATTGCCCTTATTTCTAGAGCACAACGTTGGAAATATGTTTTAGAACCACTTGGATACAAGACACCTCTGAAAAATAGATACCACGCTATCACGATAGGTTATTTAATTAACCTTACCATACCGCGTGCAGGTGAAGCTTCGAGAGCAGCCATGCTTTATCGATCCAACAAAGTCCCTTTCGCTAAATCGTTTGGGACGATAGTTGCCGAAAGAGCAATTGATTTTGCTATGCTGGTTTCAATTGCTTTACTTACCGCTTATTGGGGAGGAAGTGACTTTGACAAAATTTGGGGGGAAATGATTCTAAAATTTGGAGGAAAACCTTCAACGTCAAGTGCTTTCTCATTCAAAAACGTACTATTTGGATCTGTTGGTTTAATCACAATATTTGTTGGATACTTCTATTTCACAAGAGTTGGCTTTAGAGAAAAATTAAATGGATTTGCAAACGGATTAGCCGGAGGTGTAACTTCAATTTTTAAATCTAAAAGTCCCGGTGGATATCTTTTTCACACCTTGGTTATTTGGACTTGTTACATTCTAATGTTTGCCGTTCCTTTCTTCGCTTTAGAGGCTACCTCAACTATTCCTGCTAAAGGAATTTTAATAGGGTTTATTGCAGGTTCAATTGGTATAACTTTCACAAACGGAGGAATTGGTGTTTATCCCTTACTTGTGGGATTAGTCATTTCCTTTTACTTAAAAAATGACAATCCCGCAGATGCTGAAGGAATTGGAAACGCTTTGGGAATGTTGATGTGGGTATCACAAACAATTATGATGATTGTTTTGGGTTTACTATCTTTACTTCTACTCCCGAAAAATTACAATAAGTCCAATGAAGAAACTAGCTCAAGTACAAAGTAAAATAGTTTCATTAAAAGAAGCCGAAAAGCTTATTTCACAATGGAAAAAAGAGAATCAATCGGTTGTTTTTACCAACGGATGCTTCGACATTCTTCATAAAGGTCATGTTACTTACTTGGCAAAGGCAGCCGATTTAGGTGATAAATTAATTGTAGCTTTAAATACAGATGCATCTGTAAAAGCACAGAATAAAAGTCCAGAAAGACCAATTAATCCGGAAGATGCGCGGTTATTGGTTTTAGCTTCATTAGAATTTGTTGATTTAGTCATACTGTTTTCCGATGAAACGCCAATAAACGAGATAATGCTTTTAAAACCATCCATCTTAGTGAAAGGTGCAGATTATGACCCCAATCAATTGGACGAAAACAACAAAAAATATATCATAGGGTCAAAAGAGGTCAAAAAAGATGGGGGTCTAGTTACAGTTATTGATTTAGTCGATGGATTTTCTACTACTTCCATTCTTAATAAAGGAAAATAAAAAAGGAGGATATAGCCTCTTTCAATCAAAATATCGATTAATCTCTTTTTTGATTTTTTGGTTTACTGATTTTGGTTGAGCTGAGAGATTTATCAGAAAATTATTCTTCTTTAGATAAAAAATTTTTAGTTAGCCGAATTCAGGATATAACTTCGAAATACTTTCTTCATTTGCATCGCACACTCCACGGTCAGTAATAATCTTCGTTATGAGCCTTGCAGGTGTCACATCAAATCCATAATTAGCTGCTTTTGTTGTTTCTGGACAAATTAGAACAGATTCAATTTTCCCAGAACTTGATTTACCTATCATATATCTAACCTCATCCTGATTTCTTTCTTCAATAGGAATTTCTTTTAGGCCATCACTAATGGTCATATCTAAGGTTGTGGAGGGAAGCGCAACATAAAAAGGAACATTATTGTCGTTTGCAGCAAGAGCTTTCAAATAAGTGCCAATTTTATTCGCTACATCACCCTTTCGAGTCGTTCGATCCGTGCCCACAATAACCATATCAACCATCCCATGTTGCATTAAATGTCCACCTGTATTGTCAACAATTAGTGTGTGGTCGACCCCATGCTTCGTAAGTTCATAACAGGTTAAATTAGAACCTTGATTTCTTGGACGCGTTTCATCTACCCAAACGTGAACAGCTATTCCTTTATTGACTGCCTGATAAATCGGAGAGGTGACAGTTCCCCATTCAACACAACCTAACATGCCTGCATTACAGTGCGTTAGAATATTTACCGGTTTCCCATTTTTTCTTTTTGATAGCTCTTCAATAATAGGCAGACCATGCACACCAATCATTCTGCAGGTTTCAATATCGTCCTCAACAATTTGTTTCGCAGTTTCCCATGCAGTTTTAAGAAAATCATCTGTATTATCTAACGCCTCTCGCATACGATCCAGCGCCCAGAACAAATTCACGGCAGTTGGTCTTGATGCTCGCAAATCTGAAAATGCTTTATCCAAGAAAGAAGGCGCTAATTCCTCTTCAATCATTTCTCGAACAGCCAAATAAATCCCGAATGCCGCGGTTGCTCCAATTAAAGGCGCTCCTCTTACCGTCATTTCTTTTATTGCATCTTCTGCGTCGTCATACGTTTCTAATTTAACTACTACAAATTCATGTGGGAGTTTTCTTTGGTCAATTACTTCAACAAATTGATCGTCAGTTGTCCAAATGGTTCTAAAATTGCTCATATTTCTTCAAATGTTATCTCATCAAAACTCGTTACTGAATTATACCAACTCTTCTCTGTTCCTGGTCTTACCAATTGACATGTTTCCATACCAATTTCTTGTGCCGCCTCTAACTCTTCAGAAATGTCAGACAAAAATAAAATTGATTTTGGTTCTAATTTCAATCTTTCAGAAATTTTCAAGTAGGTATCTTTTTCTCTTTTGACACCTGTAGTTGTGTCAAAGTAATTTTCAAAATAGCTCGTCAAATCTCCTGCTAAGCTAAAACCAAAAAGCAACTTTTGTGCTTCAACAGAACCGGATGAAAAAACACCCATTTTAATATTTTTAGATTCCCAGTCCTTCAAACTTTTTTCAACATCTGGATATACGTGTCCTTTTATTGCTCCGGATTCGTAACCCTCTTTCCAAATGATACCTTGAACTGTTTTAAGAGGTGTTATTTTTTTATCCTCTTCACACCATCTCTTTAGGGTAGCGATTATTTCAGTAGTGCTTTTTAGCCGGTTGTTCTCAAGCTTATTCGCTAAATGCACAGTTGCTTTGAAGGCTTCTTGAACTTGCACATTGGAAGTAAAGGATTCGAGTTGGGTTATATTCTTTAAAAAATACGGGAATAATTCTTCGTAAACGAATTTCACCGAAGTCGTTGTGCCTTCAATATCCGTTAAAATATATTTTACATTTTTAAATTTCATTGTTACAAAAATAAGCAAACCTGAAAACACCATTAATACCTTTGGGTTTATTTGTAAAAATGGCTGGAAAAGTCAAAACCAGGTTTCATTTAATAGAATTCACCTTGGTAACACGTATTGATTTTAAAATAAGAATTATCTCTTTTAAAAGCTCCATTACAGGTAGCGCTTTTCTATTTCAGAAGAAGTGTAATGTGGAACCCAACCACTCATATCAATAAAAATGCGAATTGCCTTTACGAAAGGATTTATATCCCCAGCATCAAACCAATGTTTTGTTCCGGCAGCCACAGAAATCAAATCTCCTTTTTGACAAAGTACATTGAAAATGTCTTCGCCGTCTAGGTTAAACCAAAACTTGCCTTCACCATCAACGAAAAAGCGAATTTCATCCTCCGTATGTATGTGTTCAGCAAGAAATTTATTTCGGATAGCTTCATAATTATCCGTTAAGGAATTAATTGAAATAACATCTGCCGTTTGATATCCGCCATTTTTCATGAAAGGCTCTAAATCCTTGCTATACGCTTTTAATATATCTTCTTGAGTAGCGGTATCTTCAAATTTAACATCGCATTCCCATTGATCAAAAAATATACCTCTTTTGTTCAAATAATTCGCAATTACGCGAGCGTCTCTAATCGATTCTCCTTTGTCAGGAATATTTAAGATAGCCATACCTATTTATTTTCTAAATTTCTTTTCCATTCCAATTCGCATAAATAATCCAGCGTTTCAAGATGTCTTTTCGCTTCAAACAACGTTTTTCCCCAAGCATAAGTTCCATGACCCTTAATTATAAAACAATGATGCTTAAATAGAGAGGCCTTTGAATTCATCCATGTTGAAAATTCATCCATGTCTTGGCTATTTTCTAAAATAGGAATACTTACCTCATCCAGGTGACTGGTTTGACCGGTAAAGCCTTTTTGCACTTCATATCCGCGGAAAATTATTTCATTTTCTTGCTTTAGTGACCACAAAACTGGATACACAGAATGGCTATGAAGAATGACTTGAGTTGTTGGGAAAAGATTGTAAAGTGTACAATGGATTAATGTTTCTGCAGATGGTCTTTGTTGAAAAAACAATGGGAGAGGCGTTCCTTTTCTATCAACTTCGATGAAGTCTGCTTTCGTAAAATAGGCTTTGTCGACACCTGATCGTGAAACTACAATCGAATTAGGCTCATCCTCTAGACGAAATGAATAGTTGGTTGAAGTTGCGGGCGACCAACCTTTTCTGTTTATTCCACGGACTACCTTTGCTAACTCTTTTTTTAATTGCTCTTTCACAACATCAAAGATATAAAAAAAGAAAATTATCGAGATTCTCGAGGGTTAGTTTTGTATTATATTTTTTTAATAATGGATTCCATTCTTCGATTAAGTTGATGGTCTTCTTCCGAACAATCTGATTTCACATTTCCTTCACAAGTAAATGTTAACAAGTTCCCTTATTGTTCGAAAAAACCTATCACCCCACTTTTTACCACAACATTTATTAAACTCATTAATAGTTGTTTAAATAAAAAGCTGAAACTATTTTACAGTAACATACGTAAGAATTTATCAACAAAATGTATATTTGTGGTAAGAAGTGGTAAAAATCCGCTAGTTTTACTCATTATTAATTGTTATGTTCGGTTTAGTAGGAGAATATGAAGTAAAGCTCGACAACAAAGGTCGATTTATGTTTCCAGCGCATTTGCGGAAGCAGCTTTCCCCTACTGCCCAAGAAAATTTCATGCTCAACAAAGGTTTTGAAGATTGTTTAACGCTTTACCCAATGAATGAATGGGAAAAACTAAGCGCAAAACTTTCTAAATTGAATTTATTCAAACCAAAAAACCGTATGTTCTACCGTCTCTTTCATCAAGGAGCGAAGAACACTTCACTTGATTCAGCCGGGAGAATTTTAATTCCTGTGAGTCATTTGGAAAGAGTTGGTCTCGATAAAGAGGCTATGATTATTGCTTACAATGATCGAATTGAAATTTGGGATAAAACCAAGTACTTCAACCTTATCGAAGGGAACATGACAGATTTCGCTGATTTGGCGGATGAAGTAATGGGTAACCTAGATGGAGAAGAATAAACCAGAATATCATATCCCTGTAATGTTGGACGAATGTCTTAACGGATTAGACATTAATCCCGATGGGATTTACGTTGATGTTACTTTTGGCGGCGGAGGTCATTCAAAAGCGATTTTTGACAAACTTTCTTCCAAAGGCAAACTCATTGTATTTGACCAAGATGCTGATTCAAAAGTAAATACATGGTCAGCTGACAACTTCTATTTTATTGAAAGCAATTTTTCCTTTCTAAGCAATCATCTTAAACTCTTAGGTATTTCTTGCGTTGATGGAATTCTGGCAGATCTAGGTGTGTCATCACATCAATTTGATGAGGGAACCAGAGGTTTTTCAATTCGATCAAATGACGCGTTAGACATGCGTATGAATCAAAATGCCGAGGTTTCAGCTCAGAATATTGTTAACGAATATGAAGCAGAAAATCTCGCTAGAATATTCAACCAATATGGTGAAGTAAAATCTCCTATGCGTATTGCTAGAGAAATTATAAGTCATCGCACATCGAAACCAATAACAACTACAGGAGAATTAATTCAAATACTGGAGCCTTTAGCTCCAAAATACAAAGAACATAAATTTTATGCTCAAATATTTCAGGCTATTCGGATCGAAGTTAACGATGAAATGAAGGCGCTTGAAAGTTTTCTGACTCAAACACCAGATGTCCTAAAAGATGGCGGACGATTAGTCGTGATGTCTTACCATTCCCTTGAAGACAGATTGGTGAAAAATTTCATGAAAAGAGGATCTCTTGACGGTAAAATTGAAAAAGATTTTTTTGGCAATGTTTTAAAAGCTCTTACAGAAGTCAATAGGCATCCTATAGAGGCCTCAGAAAAGGAAATAGAACGAAACAGCAGAGCACGTAGTGCTAAACTTAGAATTTCAATACGCAATGGCAGAAAATGAAATCATAGAGAAAGTCAATGAGCACAAAGCTAGCGCGAAGAAAGCTAAAGCATCAAATGCTTCTTCAAAAAAGCCGAGTACGCTAATTCAAATTTTGAATGGCGATTTTTTGACCAAAGAATTTGTCACAAAGAACTTGAGCTTCATTTTTTACTTCATTTTCTTGTTAATTCTTCTTGTTGCAAAAGGTTATTACGACAAACAATTGACAAAAGAAGTTGATTCAACTCAAAAAGAGCTAGATGAGATCACGGGAGATTACGTTGCTAAAAAAGCAGAATTAGAAGAAGTTACAAAAAGAATTACGTTAGTAAAACAACTCGATCCTATAGGATTAAAGGAGACAGTTAATCCAACTAAAGTTATACGAATTAAAAAATAACATTGAAAGATAGAAAAGACATATTTTGGAGAGCATACATCATTTACTTCGGTTTTGTGGGGTTGATGATTGTTGTTTTCACGAATACAGTTTCTCTACAACTGGAAGGGAAATCTAATGTCTTTGCTATTTCAAAAGCATCAGAAAACAAAATACCTACGCGTTTGGTAAAAAGATTGCCGCGAAGAGGTGAAATTTTGGATGATCAAAGGAATCCACTCGTAACATCTGTTTCGTTTTATGACATCCACATGGATCCTACAGTGGTAAAACAAAAAACTTTTGATGATGAAATCTCTGGGCTTAGCCGAGAGTTATCAAAACTCTACCCAGAAATGACTGCTCGTGAATACGAAATGTATATCCGAAGAGCTAGAAATAATGGGAATCGCTACTTACTTATCAAGAAAAAAGCAACAACAGACAATAGAAAAAAATTACGCCAATTTCCAATTTTCAAATTGGGCCGATTAAAAGGTGGTTTGGTCGATACCGATGAAACAATTATCCGAAAACGACCACAAGGAGAATTATTGAAAAGAACACTCGGGTATTTTCAACAAAATCCAGATAGCACTGAAGTCCGTGTTGGGATCGAAGGAGCATACAACGAATATTTAGCAGGCGAAGCAGGTGCGGAAATTGAACAACGTATTTCTACAGGATGGAAAAAGACAGGCCAAATAGTCAAAAATGCGGTTGAAGGTGCGGATGTAGTAACCACAATCGACAGTGAAATACAAGATGTCGCTCACTCAGAGTTAATTAAACAATTGAAGAATCAAAATGCCAAAAGTGGAACTGCTATTGTAATGGACGTAAAGACTGGTCATGTGAAAGCAATTGCAAATTTAACAAAAGGCAAAGACGGGAATTACTACGAGCTTTACAATTATGCAATTGGAACAAAAGAAGTTCCCGGTTCCACATTCAAGTTAGCATCGCTTATGGCGGCATTGGAAGATAAAAAAATCAAAATGTCGGATACGGTTTCTACCGAAGGTAAATATAGATTTTACGATGCGGTTTTGAAAGATTCTAGACCCGATGGCTATGGGAGAATTTCAATTAAAACTGCGTTCGAATTATCATCCAATGTTATTGCAAAAGTTATATACAACGCGTATAGAAATGAGCCAGAATCGTTTATCAAAAGATTGAAATCGTTTGGCTTAGCAGCTCCTCTTGGCATTGAGATCGCTGGAGAACCCAAACCAACATTATATGTCCCCGGTACAAAAATGTGGTCCGGTATTTCATTGGCATGGATGGCTATCGGTTACGAGGTTCAACAAACACCGCTGCAAACCTTAGCTTTTTACAACGCGGTTGCGAACAACGGACGCATGGTGAGGCCACAATTCGTAAGTGAAATTCGTAGAAATGGCGAATTAATTCAACAATTTTCTCCTGTCACACTAAAAGCAAAAATTTGTTCCAAAACGACTTTAAACGAATTACAATCAGCACTCGAAGGCGTAATACTTCGAGGTACAGGTTCAGCCCTTAAATCTGCCTATTTCCAAATTGCAGGCAAAACAGGAACGGCTCGTATTTTGAACTCAGACTTACATTACGGCAACAAAGGAGAAGAGAAATACCAAGCTTCATTTGTAGGGTATTTTCCCGCGCAGGATCCTTTGTATTCCTGTATTGTCGTTATTTCAGCACCCAGCAAAGACATCTACGGTGCATCGGTGTCTGGAACCGTGTTTTCCGCAATAGCCAACAAGGTATATGCATCCACACTACGCTATCACGAAGCTGTGAATGAGAAAAAACGCTTGCAAAATGAAATTCCAGTTTCTATCAACGGTTACCGACATGATTTGAAAACCGTATTAGCCAGCTTAAACATTCCCTACTCCTCAAAGAACCAAGAAGAATGGGTGAATACGAAATCTGACGAAAACAAGGTCCTCTTTCAAAAAAGAGCAACAACAAATAAGATAATGCCAAACGTAATCGGATTATCCGCGAAAGATGCAGTTTTCCTTATTGAAGCTTGTGGCATGAATGCTTATGTGAAAGGTTTTGGAATCGTAAAAGAACAATATCCAGGTCCTGGAGGAATAATTTTCAAAGGCGGAACAGCTGAAATAATATTAAGATGACATTGAAGATTAAAGACATATTGCAAAACGTACACCTCTCAAATTCCAATTGGAATGAAGATAACGTTGTGTCTAAACTTTCATTTGATTCACGCGATGTTGATGCTAACACCTTATTCTTTGCAATCGTTGGCTCAACATCAGATGGGCACAATTACATCGATGACGTTATCAAAAAAGGTTGTGTTAACATCGTTCTTGAACAAAAAAGACAAGAAGATGGTGTCAACTTCATTCAAGTTACTGATTCAGCGGAAGCAGTTGCAATTGCTGCTCATAATTTCTATGGAAAACCGTCTGAAAAACTAAAAATGATTGGCGTCACTGGTACAAATGGGAAAACAACCACGACGACTTTATTGCACAATCTGTTTTTATCCTTGGGGTATCAAGTTGGATTGCTTTCAACTGTTGTCAATAAAATAGGAAAAGAAGAAATCCCTTCAACACACACTACTCCCAATCCAATTGCTTTAGCTGAACTTCTTTCTAAAATGGTCGAGCGTGGTTGTTCTCATGTATTCATGGAGGTTAGTTCCCATGCAATACACCAAAAAAGAACAGCAGCTCTTTCTTTTGATATCGCGGTTTTCACCAATATCACACACGATCATTTGGATTACCATAAAACGTTTAAAGAATACATTGGAGTTAAAAAAACACTTTTTGACAATCTCTCGAAAGATGCCTTTGCATTAACCAACGTTGACGACAAAAACGGCATGGTTATGCTTCAAAACACGAAAGCATCTAAATACAGCTATGCCCTGAAGTCTCCATCTGATTTCAAAGGAAAAATTATTGAAAATGAGCTTACTGGATTGGTTATGCAAATTAACGACAATGAAGTCTATGCACAACTAATTGGCGAATTCAATGGCTACAATTTACTAGCTGTTTACGGAGTAACGCAACTATTAGAAATTGATCCAATTGAAGCATTGACAGCAATGAGTCAATTAAAATCAGTTCATGGTCGTTTCGAGTTTTTCATGAGCGCGAACAATATCACTTGTATAGTTGATTATGCACATACGCCGGATGCTTTAGAAAACGTGTTAAAAACGATTTCAAGTTTCAAAAAACCAGGAAATAAAGTAATAACATTAGTTGGATGTGGAGGAGATCGGGACAAAATAAAACGACCAGAAATGGCACGTATAGCAGCGGCAATGAGTCATCAAACAATTTTAACATCCGACAATCCAAGAACAGAAAATCCACTATCAATTTTAGAAGAAATGGAAGCTGGAATTCCGGCTGAAAAAATCACTCAAAATATTACCATTTCCGACAGAAAAGAAGCGATAAAATTGGCTATCTCATTAGCTCAGCCAAATGACATTCTTCTTATTGCTGGTAAAGGTCACGAAAAATACCAAGAAATAAACGGTGTAAAACAACCTTTTGATGACTTGGAAATCGCAAAGGAATTAATCATCAAAATGAAGAAATAATGTTGTATTACTTATTCCATTATCTAGACAAATTTAATTTTCCAGGAGCTGGGTTGTTCGAATTTATATCGTTCAGAGCGTCAATGGCTTTAATTCTTTCATTGGTCATCTCTATCGTTTTTGGTAAAAAAATCATCAACCTTCTTCGAGGACAACAAATCGGTGAAACGGTTCGTGATTTGGGTCTTGCTGGTCAAGTTGAAAAATCAGGCACACCAACAATGGGCGGACTAATGATTCTCGCTGCCATTCTCATTCCAACTTTGTTGTTTGCCAAATTGCACAACATTTACGTTTTAACAATGATTTTGGCAACTGTTTGGCTTGGATTTATTGGTTTCATCGATGATTATATCAAAGTTTTCAAGAAAAACAAAAAAGGACTTGCAGGGAAATTTAAAGTAATTGGTCAAATCGGTGTTGGACTAATAGTAGGTTCAATACTTTACTTCTCAGAAGATGTTCAAGTTCACAAAAAAGTTGCTGCTGATTACGTTCTGATGGCGGATGAAGAAGAAGTAACAGATAAACACAGCGCATTCAAAACAGACAATAATACCAAATGGATTCGCACGCGTGACATGACAACCACGATTCCATTCGTAAAAGGAAACGAATTTAATTACAACTGGTTGATTGGTGACAGTCAAAAAAGCTACGGTTGGTTGGTCTTTATTCCCGTTGTGATATTTATTGTAATTGCCGTATCAAATGGTGCGAATATGACAGATGGATTGGATGGTCTTGCAACAGGTTCTTCCGCAATTATTGGTTTAGCTCTGGCTGTCTTCGCTTATGTAAGTTCAAACGTCCGATTCTCAGATTACTTAAACGTCATGTACATTCCGCTCGCCGAAGAAATGGTAATCTTTATTTCCGCTTTCGTAGGGGCTTGTGTCGGATTCTTATGGTACAACTCCTACCCTGCTCAAATATTCATGGGCGACACAGGATCATTGGCTCTTGGTGGAATAATAGCTGTATTTGCTATCGGCATCCGTAAAGAGCTTTTAATTCCAGTTTTATGTGGGGTTTTCTTAATTGAAAACTTATCGGTTATTCTGCAAGTTGGTTACTTCAAATTAACGAAAAGGCAATATGGAGAGGGTAGGCGGATTTTTCTCATGGCTCCGTTGCATCATCATTATCAAAAGAAGGGTATTCATGAAGCCAAGATAGTCGCAAGATTCTGGATCATAGGAATCTTGCTCGCAGTATTCACCATTGTAACCCTAAAATTGAGATAATGTCCATTCACGGTCAAAATATAGTAATCCTAGGCGCCGGCGAAAGCGGTGTAGGTGCGGCAATTCTTGCCAAATCCAAAGGATATACTGTGTTCGTTTCTGACAAAGGAACAATTAAGCCGGAGTACCGTGAACAGTTGGTTGAAAAACAAATAGAATTCGAAGAAGGTCAACACGATGAAGAACGAATTTTGGCTGCTGACACCCTTATTAAATCCCCTGGAATACCGAGCACAATTCCAATGATTCAGGAGTTCATTTCTCAAGGTAAAAAAGTGTTGTCAGAAATTGAATTTGCAGCACCATATTGCAAAGCAAAAACAATTTGTATCACAGGAAGCAATGGCAAAACAACAACAGCCATGCTTTTGCATCACATTCTTAAAAATGCAGGCATAAAGGTCGGTTTAGCTGGAAATATCGGTTTTAGTTTTGCTAAGCAAGTTGCCGAAGAAGAATTTGATTGGTATGTTTTAGAATTAAGTTCATTTCAATTAGAAGAAATGTTCGATTTCAAAGCAGACATTGCCATTCTAACCAACATCACGCCTGATCATTTGGATCGATATAATTACGATATGCAGCTGTATGTCGACGCTAAATTCAGAATAATCCAAAATCAAACAGAAAACGATTGGTTCATCTACAATTATGACGATCCAATTCTACGAACAGAAATAGAAAAACGCAAACCAATAGCCAAAATGGCGCCCTTTTCATTAAAAGAAAAACTTGAACAAGGGGGTTATTTAGAAAACGAAGAACTTATTATCAATATCCAAAAACAATTTACTATGTCAATCCACGATTTAGCCTTAAAAGGCAAACACAATGCACAAAACTCACTTGCATCCGGTATCGCAGCGAGAATTTTAGAAATTAGAAAAGAGTCTATCCGCGAGAGTCTTGCTGATTTCATTAATGTAGAACACCGAATGGAATTCGTTGCGAAAGTTCATGGTATTGAATTTATCAATGATTCGAAAGCTACCAACATAAATAGTACTTGGTTTGCGCTTGAATCAATGGACAAGCCAACCATTTGGATTGTTGGTGGAGTGGATAAAGGAAATGATTATTCAGAATTAGTTGACCTCGTAAAAGACAAAGTAAAAGCAATCATTTGCTTAGGTAAAGAAAACCAGAAAATCATCGACACTTTTGGTGATGTTGTTGAAACCATCGTTGAAGCATCTTCAGCAATGGAAGCTGTTGCTTATGGTTACAAACTTGCTCAAAAAGATGAAACGGTTTTACTTTCTCCTGCTTGCGCTAGTTTTGACTTATTCCAAAACTACGAGGATAGAGGGAATCAGTTTAAAAATGCAGTTAGAGCTCTTTAAAACTTACTAAAATGGGAGCTAGAAACGAAGTGCATATCAATTCTGCTTTGCAACTTTTGCAAGCGCGAAAAGAGGCGTTGGACCACATCAATAAAGTTCAAATGCGTCCTCATGGCAAAATAATGGAAAAGGACTTATTTACCTGGTTCGGAAATAGTGTAGATGATTTAATTCAAACCATTTCTTCATTTCCTGACCCTATTCATTGGGTAGCAAAGAAAAACGAAGTGCTCCAAGTTTTAGAGGAAAAAGAAGAACTTTTAACCAAATTAGGTTCAATAATCGTTTATGATAGTGCTCAATTCTCAATCCCTGAAAAATGGATTAAAAATTTACCCACCCACATTGCCGTATCAACAATGGAGGATGCGCTTATTCTGTCTGTTGCATTGCCGAGACAAAAAAGTGTTATGCTTATTACTGGTAACACAAAAGATGGGGAAGAAAATGATAGATTTATAAAGAACTTCATCACAGCATACCGAACAGTTTAAAATGAATGAATACCTTAAATATTTAAAAGGTGACAAGGTCATCTGGATTATCACTTTGTTGATGCTTGCCTTTTCATTGGTAAGCGTCTATAGCTTTGTTCCTATTCTTGTAAAGATAGAAGGTGGCACTCCGTTCAAATATTTATTTAAACACTTTACTTATGTAATCATTGGGCTTGGTTTAATGATTTGGATACACCGAAAAGATCCAAAGTATTTCTCTATGCTTTCCAAAGTGGCTTTTTACTTCGCAATTGCTCTGCTTCTTTTTACCTTCTTTTTTGGAACACGTGTTAATGGTGCCGGGCGGTGGGTTAAGATTCCATTTATTGGACTAACTTTCCAATCTTCTGATTTTGCCAAACTAGCGTTAATCGTTTATTTGTCACGTTTGATGGTAAAGAAAAGTCAAGTAATGAATGACTGGCGTAAAGGATTTTGGCCAATCATGTTGCCGATAATTATCATATGTGGATTGATAGTAAAGGACAATTTTTCGACAGCAGCCATTATGTTTATGATCAGCTTATTTATGCTCTTCATAGGAAAAGTGCCATTTGGAAAAATTGCAATTTTAATCGGTAGCGGCGCCATCTTTCTGTCCGTGGTAGTCAGTATACACAAGGCTGTTCCAGAATTAAATATTTTGCCTCGTTATGAAACTTGGGAAAATAGGATACTCAACAAAATGGACGACGAGAAAAACGTCGCGGCCAATGCTCAAGCACTTAATGCCCAATTAGCCATATACAATGGTGGTCTATTAGGTGAAGGTGTTGGTGATGGGAAACTGAAAGAATATCTACCTGAGGCTTATGCCGATTTTTACTACGCGAGCTTCGTTGAAGAATTTGGTCTCTTCTCAGCGATCTTCTTGATACTTGCCTATTTAATATTACTCTTTAGAATTATAAAAATCGGACTCAATTCAACAAATCTTTTTGAAGCCTATGTTTGTCTAGGAATTGGGATATTAATTCTAACTCAAGCAACTGTGAACATGCTTGTTTGTACAGGTGTATTTCCAGTCACCGGTCAAAATATGCCGTTATTAGCCATGGGAGGGTCAGCACTAATTATGACTTGTGCTTCAATCGGAATCGTTCAGAGTATAGCTTACAAACAAATGAATCCTCAAGAGGAAAACGAATGAATTTAGAACGCATTATCATATCAGGAGGCGGTACTGGCGGACATATATTTCCTGCCATTGCAATTGCCGATGAAATAAAGTTAAAATATCCAAAAGCTGATATACTTTTTATTGGTGCACAAGGAAAAATGGAAATGGAAAAAGTTCCTGCGGCGGGCTATAAAATAGTTGGTTTAGACATCCGTGGATTTCAAAGAAAGTTGACATTTTCTAACTTTCTCTTGCCGTTCAAAATAATTTCGAGTCTTGTTAAAGCTCGAAAAATCATTAAAAAATTCAAACCTCAAGTTGTAATTGGTGTTGGAGGATATGCGTCTGGACCTACTTTACAAATGGCTAATCTTTTGGGAATACCAACCCTGCTACAGGAGCAAAATTCTTACCCCGGTAAAACGAATCGAATTCTTTCGAAAAAAGCCAAGGCTATTTGTGTTGCTTATGAAAATTTAGAATCAGTTTTCGATAAAGAAAAGCTTCATTTAACTGGAAACCCAGTACGATTAAGTGCCATTCCAACCGACAATCAACAAGCAGTAGCAAGAAAAAAATTAGGGCTAAATTCTAATCTTCCAACCTTGTTTGTAATGGGTGGTAGTTTAGGGGCAAAGACATTAAATGATTCGATATTGAAAAATATCGATGTGATAGAAAATAGCGGGTACCAACTTCTCTGGCAAGCGGGTAAATTTTACATCGATGGAATTGACGAAAAGTTAAAACCACAGAATCTAAAAAATATCCATTATTCTGCTTTCATTCAGAATATGGCCGACGCTTATCGAGCTGCAGATGTTATCGTTTCGCGAGCTGGAGCTCTTTCTGTTTCAGAATTGTGTTTGGTGGGAAAACCTGTCATTTTAGTTCCTTCGCCGAACGTTGCAGAAGATCATCAAACCAAAAATGCGATGGCTTTGGTTAATAAAAATGCAGCAATTCTTGTAAAAGATACAGATGCACGACAAGAACTAGTTCATCGAATGATGAAACTAATTACCAACGATAAAGAGCAAGCAACATTATCAGAAAATATCCTGAAGCTTGGTAAAAGAAACGCAACAAAAGATATACTTAACGTTATAGAATCAATCGCAAGACCTTGAGTAAATTAAACAACATAACGCTTTCAAAATATTCCAAAGTCTATTTTTTAGGCATTGGTGGCATAGGCATGTCTGCACTTGCTAAGTACTTTATCTCCGAAGGAAAAGAAGTGTTGGGCTACGATAAAACACCAAGTACAATAACAGATGACTTATTGAAATTAGGTGGAAAGATTCATTTTGAAGACTTAGGAAGTCAGGTTAAAAAACTCGCTCCAAAATCGGATACTCTAGTTATAAGAACTCCAGCTGTACCGGTAAGTTTTGGTGAACTTTTGGTATTCCAATCTGAAGAGTACCAAATCTTCAAACGGTCTGAAATTTTAGGAATTCTTACTAGAAACTACAAAGGGTTGGGCGTTGCCGGAACACATGGGAAAACAACAACTAGTTGTCTTTTAGCTCATGTTTTAAACGAATCTTCACTGCATTGCAACGCCTTTTTAGGTGGAATTTCGAGCAACTTTGGTTCAAACTTCTTAAGCAATCCAGAAGCAGAATTTACAGTAATAGAAGCCGATGAATTCGATAGAAGTTTTCTGCAATTGAAACCATACGCATCTATTATCACCGCAATGGATGCCGATCACTTGGATATATACGGAACGGTAGAAAATTTCAACAAAGGATTTGAGGATTACGCCAATTTAATTAATGAAGATGGTTTGCTTGTTTTAAAATCCGGTATTGACCTAAAGACAAGAACAAGAACCATTACTTATGGTGTTAATGATCCAACCGCGGATTTTAACGCAACTGGACTCAAATTCGAAAATGAACGCTTTTTATTTGATATCACGGGTCCAAACCTAGAATGGGAAAATATACACCTCGGCATTCCGGGTATTCACAACGCGGAAAATGCTTTGGCTTGTATCGTTCTTTTAATTTGGTTGGGATTAACCGAAGAAGAAATTCGATCTGGTTTGTCCTCTTTCACTGGTGTAAAAAGACGATTCGAATACCATTGCAAAAAAGAAAACTTCACATATATCGATGATTATGCGCATCATCCAACAGAAATAAAAGCGCTATTGGATTCAATCGATTTGCTTTACCCAAATCGCAAAGTCGTTGGCATATTTCAGCCTCACTTGTTTACGAGAACGCGTGATTTCTTTGATGGTTTTGCTGAACAGTTATCTCGTTTGGACGAAGTCATATTGATGCCCATCTACCCCGCCAGAGAAGAACCTATTCCAGGCATCACAAGTGACGCTCTTTTGGATAAAATTACAGCTAATAAAAAATCTGTAATTGAAGCTAGCAATATTGTTTCCTATATAGAAAACATTGACAATTGTATACTTCTTACTATTGGCGCTGGTGATATAGATCGTCTTGTACCACAAATATCTAAAATCAAGCCCTACAAATGAAAACTTGGCAAAAAATAGCGTTAATCGTTCCTTCAATCATTATTTTGATTGTACTTCTCGCTTTTATTCATAAAGCTCAGAATGAAACTGTATTAGCGCTGCCAAAAATAATTATTCATGTTGATGGTGAAAGTAGTTTTTTGACAGAAACAGAATTGCAACAGCGATTAGAATCTGAAAACTTAATTTACGCTGGCCAGACTTTTGAACACTTAAATATCCATGCTATTGAACGCCACATTGAGGCAATGCCCGAAGTTAAAAAAGTTCTCGTGTATGCTAAAATTGGCCCAAATTGGTTAATCGATGTTGAGCTACGTGTTCCCATTGCTCGGATCTTTAACCAAGATGGCGAAACGTATTACTTAGACAGTGAAGGCTATACCATGCGTCCTTCATCGGCGCATACAGCTCGTGTTGTTGTCGTAAATGGATGTATCCCCGATAAATTAAATTCCCCACCAGTACCAGAGCTAATTAACAATGATTCCTTGAAAAGTATTCATAAACTAGATGATGTGTACCGAATAACAAACTATGTTTGTAATGACCCCTTCCTCCGGGCTCAGGTCGCACAAATCCACCTACAGAAGAATGGAGATTTCGTGCTGATACCGCAGGTTGGTGGGCATACTATTTTGTTCGGAACAGCCTACACAGAACAGGAAGTTTCAGACAAATTTAAAAAACTAAAAGTCTTTTACAAGCATGGTTTGCCTTTTGAAGGTTGGAATAAATATAGTGAAATCATTCTCAAATATGAGAATCAGATAATTGGAAAGAAAAAATAACAATATGACGGATAACATGTCTAAAGTAGTGGTCGGCCTTGATATAGGAACAACAAAGATTGCTTGTTTTGTTGGTCGAAAAAACGAACATGGTAAAATTGAGATTTTAGCCATGGGCTCTAGCGAGTCACTAGGTGTGTTGCGTGGAATTGTTGCCAATATTGAAAAAACTGTTCTTTCGATAGAAGCCGCTGTTTCTCAAGCACAAGAATCATTAGATGAAAAATATCAGCTTACGTTAAACAGCGTCAATGTCGGTATTGCTGGTCAGCATATTAAAAGTTTACAGCACCGAGGAATTCATACCCGTTCTCAAAGTGTCAACGAAATCAGTCAAAAAGATATCGACGCATTGGTTGAAGACATGTACCGTTTGGTTATGCAGCCAGGGGAAGAAATTATTACTGTAATTCCTCAAGAGTACATCATCGACAATGAACAAGGAATTAAAGATCCTATCGGTCATGCTGGCGTTCGCTTAGAAGCTAATTTCCATATTATCACTGGTAATGTTGGTGCAGTTTTGAACATCAACAAATGTGTTAAAAAAGCAGATTTAGAAGTTAAGGATATCATTCTTGAGCCTATTGCATCTGCAGAAGCTGTTCTTTCTGAAGAAGAAAAAGAAGCTGGAGTTGTTTTGGTTGACATAGGTGGTGGAACAACTGATATTGCTATTTTCCACGAAGGAATCATTCGTCATACGGCTGTTATACCTTTTGGAGGAAATGTTATTACAGAAGATATCAAAGAAGGTTGTACCATCATGAAGCGCCAAGCTGAAATGTTGAAACAAAAATTTGGTTCCGCATTAGCGAGCGAAAGCAGTGAAAACGAAGTGGTTTGTATTCCAGGCTTACGCGGCAAAGAACCAAAAGAAATTACACTTCGAAATTTGGCGAATATTATTCAAAGCCGAATGGAAGAAATCATCGAATTGGTGCACTATGAAGTCAGAAATTCTGGTTACGAAAAGAAACTCATCGGCGGTATCGTTGTCACAGGTGGTGGAGCACAATTGAAACACATGACACAATTGTTCGAATATGTTACAGGAATGGATGCGCGAATTGGTTATCCAACGGAGCATTTAGCGAACAATAATAAAATTGAAGGTTTAACGAGTCCAATGTACTCCACAGGTATTGGATTGGTATTAAAAGGATTTGAAGGCCTAGAACGAATCAATCATGCGCAAGTTGCGGAGACAGGAAACGTTAAAACACATACAACAAAATCAAGAGGTTCATTTTTCGACAAGATTATCGCGACGAGTAAAGAGTGGTTCTCAGAGGAAGATTAACAAAGCGACACTAATTAAAAACAAACAAAATGGAATTTGATTTACCCAAAGACACAACTTCAATCATCAAGGTTATTGGTGTAGGAGGAGGTGGTAGCAATGCCGTTAACCACATGTACAAACTAGGTATCAAAGGTGTCGACTTTTTCGTGTGTAATACAGATCGTCAGGCACTCGACATGTCTCCAGTGCCTTTCAAAATACAACTCGGACCCTCATTGACCGAAGGCAGAGGAGCGGGCTCAATTCCTGAAATTGGCAAAAATGCTGCAATTGAAAATATTGACGAAATCAAAGATTTGCTCGGCAACGGAACCAAAATGGTCTTCGTTACGGCTGGAATGGGCGGTGGAACCGGAACTGGAGCTGCACCCGTTATCGCCAAAATAGCCAAAGAAATGGGTATTCTTACCGTTGGAATTATTACTGTTCCTTTCGGATTTGAAGGTCGAAAAAGAAGACAACAAGCTGAAGAAGGTTTGCAAGAAATGCGTAATAGTGTTGATACTTTATTGGTTATCAACAACGAAAAACTGCGTGAAATTTCAGGTAACTTGACTATCGGAAATGCATTCTCTCAAGCAGACGACGTATTGGCAACTGCCGCAAAAGGTATTGCTGACGTAATTTCTGTTACAGGCGCAATAAACGTCGATTTCAATGATGTTCAAACTGTAATGAAAGATAGTGGTAAAGCCATTATGGGTAGTGCTACTTCTGAAGGTGAAAACAGAGCAACAAAAGCTGTTCAAAAAGCCTTGAATTCACCCTTATTAAACGACAGCGAAATCTTAGGAGCTAAATATGTATTGTTAAACATTACCTACGGAGACAATGAAGTTTTGATGGACGAAATCACTGAAATCACTGACTATATTCAAGACGAAGCTGGTTCGACGGCAGATGTAATTTGGGGTCATGGTTATGATGCAACTTTAGGCGATAAATTAAGCGTAACGATTATTGCAACCGGTTTCAATGCAAGCGAAACAATTGGAAGCGATGTTGAGCCGGCTAGAAAAGTACTTGATTTAGATAGTGAAATTAAAAAAGAAGTAGTTTCTCTAATGTCAAGCCCAATGCATGTTAATCTAACTGCAGAGCAACCTATAACTGAACAAGAGCCATTTTTGAAATCTGAGCACGTTGAAATAATCTCAGAAATTGAAATGCCTAAAGCAGAATTTGAAGTAGAAGAACCGTTTATGAAAACGGTAGAAGCTGAGGATCAAAAAGCAATTAACTTTGATTGGGAAGTTGAAAACAAAGCTGCTGCGCAAAAAGAAGAGCAAATTACACGTTACATTTTGGATGAAGATAATTTAGAAATTACTTCTCAATCAACTGAACCAGAACAACGCAAAACGGTATTAAGTCCTGAAGAACAACAAAAACGCAACATGGAACGCATGCAGCGCATTCAGGAATATACTTTGAAATTGAAAAAACCAAATGGATTGAATGAATACGAAACTGAACCAGCATATGTTCGTCGCAACATTCAATTGGATAATACTAAACACAGTGACGATGAAAAGATCTCTCGTTTCGGCCTAAACGATGGTGAAGATGGAGTAACTTTACGAGGAGGAAATTCATTCTTACACGATAACGTAGATTAATGAGCTTCATGGAAAAAATTAGTGCCGATATCAAAACTGCGATGCTGGCCAAAGACAAAGATAGATTATCCGTACTACGCGATATCAAATCAAAAATGATGCTGGAAGCAACTTCAGGTTCTGGTGACGTTTCTGATGAATCTGCAATGAAAATAATCATGAAATTGCACAAACAACGCACGGAAACACATGTTTTGTATGTGGAACAAAACCGAGAAGATTTAGCGGCAGAGGAAAAATACCAAGCGGATGTTTTGGAAACTTACCTGCCAAAAATGATGTCGGAAGAAGAAATAGCAGCTGAAGTAAAAGCGGCAATCGAACAAACTGGCGCTGCTGGTCCACAAGACCTGGGCAAAGTAATGGGTATTTTATCTGGAAAATTGGCTGGAAAAGCAGACGGAAAGGTTATTGCTACTTTGGTCAAAGAACATTTGACAAAATAAATTAGACTTTATTCAAAAGGAGTAACAAATTCCTTTTGAAAATATCTTAAAAGTCGCTCAACATTTAATTGAGCGACTTCTCTTTTTTCAGGAAATGAGTGAATTACAAACCTCTTAATGCTTCAAATTCCACAACGCTATTTTTTGAAACATGAAAATAATTAAAATATTAAGGCTCTTGGAGACGCACGTTCGAGAAAATTTAGTGTCGCAAACGTCTGCATGAAGTCGTTCTATTTTCAGTTTAATAAAACGGATTCCTTCCTAAATATTCTAAACCAGTGCATTCAAAAAATCTTCATTTCTCAGTGCTACAAAACCAGCAACTCTCAAATTAAAAACCAACCAAGAAAACATTTTCAAATTCGCCGTTAAACATTACTTTTGCAGTCATTAGAAGAAAAAATGAAAAGAACACGCATTATCGAAATATTAGACCCGACATTAATCGGCACAGAAGCTTGTGCCAAAGGATGGGTACGCGCTTTTAGAAGCAACCGTTTTGTACAAATCAACGATGGCTCGACCATTAAAAATTTACAAGCTGTTATTGACTTCGAAAATTTCGATGAAGCGACCTTGAAAAAGATTACAACTGGTGCTGCGGTTAGCGTAACTGGAAAATTGGTTGAATCACAAGGTGCTGGACAAGCACTAGAAATGGCGGTTGAAACATTGGTTATTATTGGTGAAGCTAATCCAGACGAAGTTAGTAAAACGGTTATGCAGCCGAAAAAGCACTCACTAGAATATTTGCGTGAACAAGCCCATTTGCGTTTCAGAACAAATACCTTTGGCGCAGTTTTTAGAATCCGTCACGCTGTAGCTTTTGCTATTCATAACTATTTCAACGATAGAGGTTATTTTTACCTACACACGCCAATTATCACGGGTTCAGATGCCGAAGGAGCTGGAGAAATGTTCCGCGTTTCGAATTTAGATCCTGAAAATTTACCTTTAAATGACGAAGGAAAAATCGATTACAAACAAGACTTTTTTGGGAAAGCTGTGAATCTAACGGTTTCTGGTCAGTTGGAAGCTGAATTGGCGGCTACTGCTTTGGGTCAGGTTTATACTTTTGGACCAACTTTCCGAGCAGAAAACTCAAATACTTCCCGACATTTAGCTGAATTCTGGATGATAGAACCTGAAGTTGCTTTCAATGATTTAACCGACAACATGAACTTGACAGAAGATTTCTTGAAATACATTTGTCAGTATGTTATGGACAATTGCGAAGATGATTTGCAGTTTTTACACGACCGTGATGCTACGGAACAAACACAGAAACCTCAAAACGAAAGAAACGAATTGGGCTTAATTGACCGCTTGAAATTTGTCGTTGGCAATGAATTTAAACGTTTGACGTACACCGAAGCGATTGAAGTATTGCAAAACTCTTCTCATTACAAAAAGAAAAAATTCAAATACGATGTTTCTTGGGGAATAGATTTACAAAGTGAACACGAACGATATTTGGTTGAAAAGGAATTCAAATGTCCCGTTATATTAAGCGACTACCCTAAAGAAATCAAAGCTTTCTACATGCGTCAAAACGACGACAACAAAACCGTTGCCGCGATGGACGTATTGTTCCCTGGAATTGGTGAAATTGTTGGTGGATCTCAGCGAGAGGAGCGAATGGATGTTTTGAAACAAAAATGTGCAGACTTTGGTATTCACGAGGAAGAATTATGGTGGTATATGGATACACGTAAATTTGGAACCGTTCCACATGCAGGATTCGGTTTAGGCTTCGAGCGAATGATTATGTTCGTAACCGGAATGACGAATATAAAAGATGTGATTCCTTTCCCGAGAACGCCACAAAACGCAGAATTTTAATTTTTTAAGACCAAAATTTCTGGATTTTTCGTACTTTAACTTCATCAATTTCCAATATGGCTCTTAAACAACAGTTCCAACAGAGATTAGATCAACGTCTGTCGCCTCAGCAAATTCAATTGATGAAATTGTTGCAGGTGCCTACTATGGAATTGGATCAGAGAATCAAACAAGAAATTGAAGAAAATCCAGCATTGGAAGAGGGAGCTGAAGAAATAGACGAAGACGACAGAGACGACGATTACGAGGACCAAGAAAAAGAAAAACAAGAGAACGACGAAGACGATTTTGATATATCAGATTATTTAGATGATGATAGTCCTGATTACAAAACATCTGCATCCAATCACAGCAAAGATGATGAAGAAAGAGTTATTCCGCTTTCCTCTGGCCAATCATTTCAAGAACGATTAACAGAACAACTTCATCTTTTAGATCTAAACGACAAAGAGTTCATGATTGCTGACATGATAATTGGGAATTTGGACGAATCCGGTTATTTAAACCGAGAATTGGATGCTTTAGTCGATGATTTAGCTTTTTCGGCAAATGTAGAATCGACGGAAGAGGAGATACATAAAATCTTGCGACTAATTCAAGAATTAGATCCCGCGGGAGTTGGCGCTCGAAATTTGAAAGAATGTTTATTGATTCAAATTGAAAGGAAACAGGACGGCGACATTACGAAGTATACGGCAAAAAAGATATTAGAAAATTATTTCGAAGAATTTACCAAAAAACATTACGATAAAATTCAAGCCAAATTAGAAATTGGTGATGAAGATTTGAAGGAAGCAATTGGTGAAATCATAAGATTGAATCCGAAGCCAGGCGGTTCTATGAAAGAAGCTTCCAAAAACATGCAACAGATAATTCCTGATTTTATGATCACCGAATTTGAAGGCAAACTTGAACTTTCCTTAAATGGTCGAAATGCGCCTGATTTGAAAGTGTCGAGAGGTTATGAGCAAATGCTTAGAACGTATTCTGAAGGAGCGAAAACTTCCAAAACAGAAAAGGAGGCACTTACGTTTGTGAAACAAAAACTGGACGGCGCAAAATGGTTTATTGATGCAATCAAACAACGTCAAAACACCTTGTTAGGGACAATGACCGCTATCATGAATTACCAAAGAGGGTTTTTCTTGTCCGGTGACGAAACCAATATGAAACCGATGATATTAAAAGATATTGCTGAAATAGTGCATCTTGATATCAGTACCATTTCTCGTGTTGCAAACAGTAAATTTGTGCAAACCAATTATGGCATATATTCACTTAAATATTTCTTCTCAGAATCACTTTCTACCGATAGTGGAGAAGAAGTTTCTACTCGAGAAGTAAAGAAAATTCTTTCTGAAGCTATTCATGCTGAGGAAAAGAAAAAACCATTGACCGACGAGAAGTTAACAGCCCTTTTGAAGCAAAAAGGGTACAATATCGCGAGACGTACAGTTGCGAAATACCGTGAACAACTTAATATTCCTGTGGCACGTTTACGTAAAGAATTATAAATCATGAAACTAATCGCACAAATTATTTCGTGGGTATTTTTGCCGCTTTTCATGCCTATTTATGCCTTGTTGATTCTGATGTTTATTCCATCAAGAGAAGATTTTCTAATCAACGACAACTCACTTTACTTTTTGCCTTATCAAAGTAAAATCGCTATTTTAATTATCTATTTCATCTTCAGTATCCTGGCTCCAGGCTTGACATTGTTGGCTCTCAAAAGTCGCGGTGTTGTTTCAACAATAGATATAGACGACAGGAAAGAACGCTTGATTCCTTTGCTCATCACTGCCTTGTATTGCTTGATACTTTACTTGTTTTTTATCTTCAAAGCATCAAACGCTTATATGCCCAAGTACATATTTGCACTTCCTTTGGCTGGTTTCATTACCATTGGTTTGTTTGCATGGATAAATATTTACACTAAAATAAGTCTTCATGCTTGTGGAGCTGGAATACTTACCGGTTTAATTTTCGCTTATTGTGCAAATTCAATATTCTTTAATTTCAACCTTTTAATGATTGCTATTTTCGTTACAGGTTTCGTGCTTTCCGCTCGAATGTATTTAAACAAACATACCCTTCACCAAGTTCTTTATGGCTTTGCCGGAAGTGCATTAATCGTTTTTTTTATCAATTTCTTTTATCCGTCAGGATATTGAAAATTATTAAAAAATGGCATAGTTTGTGAACAGTCTGATAAAAAAATCTCTGCTAAAATGAAAAAACGCACTCTCGCTTTAATGGCCTTTATCCTAACCATTGTTTCAGCATGTGGATTAATTAATCAAGAAAATAAAGGTCAAGGTTTTAACTTGTACACCGTTCAACAAGACAAAGAGTTAGGCGCACAAGTAAGTCAAGAAGTTGATGGAGACCCAACAAAATATCCTCTTTTAGATTCGGCAAAAAACGCTCAAGCTTACCAAATGATTTACCGTGTTCGCGACAAAATTTTAAATTCTGGAGCAGTAACGCACAAAGATGATTTTCAATGGAGATTAAGAATAATTAATGACGACAGTACTTTAAATGCTTTTTGCACTCCAGGAGGTTATATTTATATCTACACGGGAATTCTCAAATTTCTAGACAATGAAGCACAATTAGCTGGTGTTATGGGACATGAAATTGCGCATGCAGACAAACGTCACTCGACCCGTCAAATGACTCAAATGTTTGGAATAAAAGTTATTTTAGAAATAATAGCAGGCAACAGAGCGATGTTAAAAGATGTCACGGCAGCCCTTATCGGTTTGAGATACTCGAGAGAACACGAAACTGAAGCGGACCAATATTCCGTAGAATATCTTTGTCCAACCGACTATGACGCAGCTGGCGGTGGTGGATTCTTTCAGAAAATTGAAGAAATGGGAAGTTCAAAACAACCTGAATTTTTAAGTACACATCCTAACCCGGGAAAGAGAATTGAGCATTTTAACAACGCCAAATTAACGCTTGGTTGCACAGGCTCGAACGACAATACAAATGAATACAAACGTATCGTTTCAACATTGAAATAATACAAGTAGAAATATTATATCGAAGGGAGGTGATTGCTTCCCTTTTTTATTTGACCGATTCCGCTATTCTTTTTGCCGTTTTTACAAATTCAATAAAATCTTTAGGTTGATCAATATTTTTAATTTCAACTGGCTTTCCTTCCGCCTTGTCTTTCAGGTATTGATCATATGTCAAATAGGGAATTTGCTTGTGTCCTAGCCGCACAAAAACTAATTTTTTACTTGGAATTGTTACAACATATTGGCCCAAAATACCTCGACAATAATAAATATCATCCTCGCCATCGTTATACGTCCAAATGTGTAGGCCATAGTAAATATTCTCTATGCCGTCAGATGTAATAGGTGCTTTATTGGTGAACATTTCTTTTACAAATTTTTCACTTATTACTTGCTGTCCATTCCAACTTCCGTAGTTCGCAATTAATCGACCTATTTTCCCGAAATCCTGTGCTGTTGCATACAGACAACAAAATGCTTTTGCAGTGCCATTTTCACTATCTAAGCTCCAAAACGCATCACTTTGAGCGCCTATTTTTAACCATAATTTTTCTTGTGCATATTCCCAAATCTGCATTCCTGTTGCTTGTTCAACAACAAAACTCAACAATTGAGAATTTCCACTTTGGTACTTAAATTTTTTTCCAGGTGCATCAATTCCTTTTTGCCGACAAACCAATCCATATAAGTCTGTGCCATAGTATGACTCCGCGTTTGAAGATAGGGGATTTTTACCGCTTTCTTCCCAATCCAATCCAGAAGCCATTTGCATCAAATGACGAATCGTTATGGTTTTTTTATCATCTGATTTAAAAGCCGGAATAAAATCACCAACGGGTTCATCCAAAGATTTTATTTTCTTTTCATCGATGGCAATACCCACTAATAAAGCAACGACCGTTTTTGCGGCAGAAAAAGCATTTGAAACAGTTCCTACCTGATGTTGCTCCCAATATTTTTCAAAAAGCAACTCATCACCTTTAAAAACCAAAAAAGCAGTCGACTTGGTCTCTTCGTGAAGTTTTGTTTCACTCTGACTTAAAGTATATTGATTGTATTTGGCGTTTTTAAGCCATTTGAACTCTCTTTTTGGCCTTTTAATGGTTGCAGATGGGAAAATCCCTAGATCATAAATATCTGGTCCTGTTTTACCAATTAGATAGCTATTTACAGCTCCTTTATACAGGTAAGTTCTTCCTGATAAAAGAATAAATAAATTTACAAGAAGAACAATTGCAAATAAAAAAACGAAGAAGCCTTTAAGTAGCTTTGTTGCTGTATAAAAAATCTTTTTTGCCATATCACGCGTATTCGTAATCGAACTGTTGCGCTAGTTTTTCTTTGAGTATGGTTTGAACTTTTTCCATGTCGACTGGTGCACCCAATTCTTTTTCCATGGAAGTTACAGCTTTATCATCAATTCCACAAGGAACAATAAAACTAAAATAGTCTAGATTGCTGTTCACATTAAAACCTATTCCGTGCATGGTTACCCATCTGGAGGACTTTACACCCATTGCACAAATCTTTCTTGGATTTGGTCCTTCAAAATCTATCCAAACTCCGGTTAGTCCTTCCACTCGGCCGCCAACAATTCCAAATTCCAGTATAGTTTGGATAACGGCCTCCTCTAAAAACCGCATGTATTTATGAATATCTGAGAAGAAGTACTCCAAATCAAAGATTGGATAACCAATAAGTTGCCCTGGGCCGTGATACGTAATATCGCCACCCCGGTTAATTTTATAATATTTTGCATGATTATCTTCTAAGCCTTTCTCATTGAGCAAAAGGTGACTTTCTTTGCCGCTTTTACCCAAAGTAAAAACATGTGGATGCTCACAAAACAGTAGATGATTTTCTGTTGCTACGGGTGTTTCTGTTTTCCGATTTTCAATTTTCCTATTAACGGTTTCTGAAAAAAGTTTTTCCTGATAATCCCACGCTTCTTGATAATCAATCGTTCCTAAATTTTCGAAGCGCACTATTGGTTTCATGCCTTATAATTTAGCAAGTTCGTCTTTCAAATAATCGATTATTACAATTTCAACAGCATCAACATTACGCATATCAGCACTATACCAAGATGCCCAATCAATAATATTTATTAGATAAAGAGATTTTTCAATTATATTATTTCCCTTAGCAACAACCGTGTGAACAATATCTGTTTTAGTGGCAATTTGTTTAAATGTAATATCAGCTCTTCTTCGGTTTCTTTCAGTTAAATCGCCGTTGTCAAAAAATACAGCCGCAAATCGATTGTCGCCACCACCCCAACCAACGAGCTCATTGTGATTCATTTCTGGAATTACGTTTACCCAACCTATCATTTTTGAGTTTTCGTTGAATTGTTGTTTTGCTCGAATTGCAATTCCTTCATATTCTGGAACAGCATAAAAGATTGGCACCCTTCCCGAAGTTACTTTAGCAAGTTTCATTCCTTCTTCACGAATTGTTTTTTCTTCAGCAAGAATTAATTTCCTGCCATTTTCTAAGTATTCAAGATTATGTGATTTCACCATGCCTAGACTAATGAAAATTTTCACCAATTGCACAAGGGAGAAAGCAAGAGCTGATCTTGGCGGATTTCCACCAGGAACAAGCACACAATCCATTTCATTCGTCTTACAAAATTGAGCAAGTTTGCCGCCAGAAGTTACCCCGATGATATAAGCTCCCTTTTTGTGTGCCTCTTCCACGCTCATTATTGTTTCCTCCGTATTTCCAGAATAAGAAGAAGCGATAACTAAGGTATTTTTATTTACGAAATTCGGTACAGAATAATCTTGGCAAAGCGTAACAGGAATTGTTAAATCCGATTCTAACCATTGCGATACAATTTTACCGCCGATCCCTGAACCACCCATGCCACAAATTAATATATTGTGTATATCTCTATCAGGCTTACGATACGACATTTCACCAGCTATTTTTAATCCCTCTTGTATGTTAGAGGGAAATGCCTCTATTAATTGCATCATATCCATTAGTATGTCCTTTTGTTATTGATTAACACTTAAAATTTTATTAAAGTACGAATTTAGAAAAATTTATTCGTTTCTATAAGCCGACTCACCTCAAAATGCACCTTTCCGTATGCTTCATTCCCTTTCAATGAGTCCAGATGGAATTGAAACTTAGTCCCCCGTTCTATCCAAATACCATTGTTTTCTTGATTCTTCACTAGTTTCGGCTGGTTTTCGCTGGAAGAAAATATATAATAATTTTCTTTTTGATTGAAGTTCAATATTGGCGAACCCAAAAATCTATATCTGGCTTTTTCTTGGGTCAAAATACCTTTTTTTATAATCTTTTGCATAAAGATGGGTCCTTTATTATTCATTGAAACCGCAACTGAAAAACCTGGAACATAAACATCTCGTGTTTTTTCTACTTCACTTATTTCAAAATTCTCATCCAATTCAGATTCAATATATGTTTCAGTAATCTTTTGCTTCCCTCCTTGTCGAAAAGACAAATCGCCATCCCAAGCTGCTAAAAATTCGCTTAGTGGGAAGCTTATTTTTTTACTCAACCTTGCCATCAGTCGATAAAGTGGGTCTTCTGGATGTTTTTGGAATTCATCAATTTGAAGATGGAGATTCAAAAACTTGCTAGCATAATAGTTCGACTCTAGCGCCAAACCATCCTTTTTCTGTGAAAACCTGAGGGGCTTTGAACTTTTGATATAAGATAACATTGTAAAACTTGAAGAATCACTGTTGTGAGCAAAAACCGCTTTCTCTATGCCATATTTTTTTAATACTTTGGAATTTGAATATAGAACTAGATTCTCACTCCTAAATTTTTTCAAACTTAAGAAATCTTTCCAAACCGGTTCGGTTTCATTACGTTGGGCGTACAAAACATGAAAAAACCTTCTAATAAATTGGTCGCCCTTGTATACGAATAAGTAGTTCTTGCCAAAATGGATATACATTTTATCCTTAGGCCAATACTGAACTTTCTCATTGTAAACAGTCGTATCTCTACCGGCTTTAATTTTCTGAAGCCGAACCAAACCTGGTGCTATTTTACTGCTATCTGTAACATGCATTAAAGCTCCCCAATTACCCGTTTCATCTGCGAAAATATAAACAGGTCGCTGGAGATTCAGTCCATAACTTTTTGCTTGACCCAAAAGAAATTCTTGTGAGAAAAAGTCTCTGAATGGCACTTTGTTGTAATGCAACATTCCAGAGGTTTCTCTGGCAACATCGAGTACATTTACGCGAATTAAAAAATCCGCTTTAGGCAAGCGATCCACAAGCAGCGGTTGCTCACTTTCTCCTCTCCAATAATGACGGATGAATAAAAAGCTTGCAAGTAAGACTGATAAAAAGAAAATTAATGAGATTTTTTTGTACATGATAGCGAGAGGCTTTTTTGCCTTATTTCATAATAATATACAAGCTATTAACAAGGTCTAAAATATATTGTCCCGGATTGTCATACGTTCCGTTAAAGTCGTATTTCAAATTAAAATGTGTTGTCGTTGTTGTTGTTTTTGAAGATGTTAAGGTCATCATCCCCGCTTTACCATGCATTGAATTCAGCAATTTATTTTGTTCCGCTGTAAATATTTCTCTTGGTAAATTCGAAATCGTTTTTGACCAATCAATTTGTCCATAAACAAAACCTGTCTTTTTAGTAAGTTTTACTTGTTTTCTGCTTATTCTTTCTGAACCAAAACCGTCTGTATGATTGACTGCAAGATCTTCATCATTTGTCATAATAAACAATCCATTTCTATTGATTATGTACAAAGGCACAGAGTTTAAGATCGCATTATCAAACCTCCAATATTTGCCCATATTTTTGAATTCCGAAGTCATCTTTGCCAATTGCTCAAGTACTATGTTTGGAATATCATTTCTCTTTGTTGAAAAACCTAATGTAAAAATCGGCATGTCTTCCTCTGCTTCCACTTCGGTTTCCGTATAATTAAAATCTTCATCATATGTATAATCAATACGACGAACTAAAACTTTTTTTACTCCATTAAAAGTACCGAACATGCTTCCTCGATACGTGTCAAACAAAGCCTCTTTATCGACAAAAGCATTTAGAAGTTCTATTGTTAGAACCGAGCTAGTGACACTCGTATTTTTTTCATCCCGCAACATTGGCATTACTATTTCATACGCTTTTTCATACGCTTGATACAAATCAACGTTGTATGTAAAATACGCTGAATTGTCTTTGTGAATGTACTTGGTTACTTTTTTATCAAATTTCGAATCGTTCAAAGCTGTATAAATAGAGCCCAAAGCTTCGCCGTAATTCGCCGTCATTTTTGCTTCAATGGAAGATTCATTTAAAATAAAATCTCCCATTATCTTATTCCCGGTATACAATTCTTTTATTTCATCATGAAGAGAAGGTAAAATAGATTGCAAATAACCAAAACGCTGGCTTTTTGTCAAATTTCGTGAATTATCCAAGTAGAAAACACCTTCAGAGGTGTGTGTTAACAGTGTGGCTAATTCTTTGTCCTCTTTTTTTAAGTTTTTATTGTTGACGATAAGCTCAACACAGATGTTATTCAAATATTCCTGTTGCAAAGTTGCATAAACTGAATCTCGTAGCTCATTGTAATTTTTAGAAGCAATGTCTTCGTCATACACGTAATCCGCTCCATCTTCTATTTCTTCTATTTCATCCTCCACGTTGAAAATTTCCTCTTCTGATGGACCTTCCTCTTCTTCCCAACTTTCTTGAAAATAACCTTCATCTTCCGCAGAAATTGTTTCTTCTTCGGCTTGATAGTAATCTCCGTAATAATCATAAGGGATGTATTCGTTTCCGCGGCTATACCATATAGAATCCGCTATTTCGCCAATAACACGGGGTAAAGGATCTACACGTATTAAAATTCCGACATTCCCGCGAACTAATAAGTGGTTAAAATAACTCGAATAATATTTAACATTTTCCAAAGGAGATACTTGCTCATCAAAATCATCAAAAACAGTAAATAGTTGATTTAAATCTTTAATTCCAAAAGTAAAGCCAGCTACTTCGTACTCATCTCCTCGACCATAGAATATGTTTAACTTTTGGTCAAAGTCTATTCCAGATTCCTTTATAGATTTACCAGAGGTTGAGCCATCAAAAAGTTCTTGTTCCAATTCAGCCATGAATTCATACTTCACCAAATCATCTAGCGAGACTTTTTGTAAAAGACTGATATTATTTAAACTAAAAACAGTAACAGCATCCACAGGGATGAAGTCTTCTGAATTCTGAGAATATACGCCACTTATTGATAAGCTCAATGCGACAAACAAACAAATTAATTTCATTCTAAAAGATACTTGGGAAAGGATGGAAAATGCCTTTATGGTTTCAAAGCACTAAGATAAATGGTATTTTCCAATAAATTAAGGTTTTGGCTCAAAGAATATGCGTTTGTCTTAAGCATAACCGCGAGATTATTTTTAGCAATTTGCGCATTTGCATTAGAACATTCTTTAACTGGACGGTTAAAGCGAGAGATACAAATATAATTCCCTTGTTTCAAAAGGCTTATTTCTTCAGGCTTTAACTGTTTTGTTTTTTTAATGGTGAAATCTGGTATTGACCTAGCGAAACTATCACCAGTCCAAGTCAGCCAATCTAAATTTTCATTCAATATATTGGAATTTTCATTCAGTTCTTCCTCTAAAGTCGATGTAATCGCATCTTGCAAAAGACGCACGGATTTAAAATCGCAAGTTAATTTTATGATATAATTCTCCATATCACTATCCACTATAACATTTGAAATGCCGTTTTTCTGTTCAAGAACGAGGACAAAATGATTAATCCGTCCTTTTATTTCGTCGCGTGAAGGTATTTTTTTACCCTCCAAGCTATCTAAGGCTAAAACAGAATTAATTTTCACTTTAGATACACTTAAGTTTACATTGTATTTAAATGTCCCCGAACCATCCGCATTCATTGTAATATCGTCAATAATTTCTATGCATGAACTAAGCATAAAACCAAGGGCCAAAAAAGAAAATATCAATTTCATAAATCAAAATTAATGAAAATAAGTTCGCAAAAATAGTACCACAAATTATTGTATTATCATTTACGCGCAACCTCGTTTCCAAAGGAAGTCGTTATATTTGCAAAAAACTTACAGGCATGGATAAATTTTCTACAGATAAAGCTCCTAAACCGGTTGGGCTATACCCACACGCGAGAAAAGCTGGAAATTTACTATTTCTTTCTGGCGTTGGTCCACGCACAGCAGGATCTGACGCAAATGATTCTGGTGTTCCAGGATTAAAATTGGACCACAATGGGAATTTTCTTGAATTCGATTTTGAAGCGCAATGTAGAAGTGTATTCGACAATGTCCGAATTATTTTAGAAGAATCAGGTTCAAGCTGGGACAAATTAATAGATGTAACCGTCTTTTTAGTAAATATGAAAAGAGATTTTGTGGATTACAATAAAATTTATGCCGAGTATTTCAAAGACAATTTGCCTTGTCGAACAACGGTTGAAATCAATTCGCTTCCAACACCCATTGCGATTGAATTAAAATGTATTGCAACTTTATAAAAAATAAAAAATGATTCGATTTATTATTCGTTGCGCTATTGCGCTAGCATCAATTTTCTTTACCGTTTACCTCTTTGCAACTGGATATTGGGGTTGGGGAATTATTATGATCTTGGTTACTGCCATTATTGGCTTGAGCTTTTTTAGAAATGAAAACATGATTTTGGGATTAAACCAAATGCGTTTAGGAAACACTGAAAAGGCAAAACACTACATGAACAAGATTACACATCCTCAGTTTATGCCGCGCAAACAACATGCTTATGTTGTGTTCCTAAAAGCTGTTCTAAACACTCAAGAGCTAGGCTTCGCAAAAAGTGAAGTTCTGTTACGTAAAGCACTTGCTTTAGGATTGAGAACAGGTCAAGATAATGCCGTTGCACGTATGCACTTATCTGGTATTTGCGCGCAAACGGGAAGAAAATCTGAGGCAGTTTCTCTTTTGGCTGAAGCAAAAAAGTTAGATGCAACTGGTGTAATGCGAGAGCAAATCACTATGATGCAAAAACAACTTCAAGTTGCACCTTCCAAAAATCAAATGCGCATGGCGCAAATGACAGGTGGGCGTAAGAAAACCCCTAGATCTCGATAATTTGAAAACAGAGAATCCCAAAATATTCGCCAGTTTTTGTGACAATTACGAATTGTTGGATGCTGGTGGCAGTCAAAAATTAGAGCGCTGGGGCGATATTATTACTATTCGACCCGATCGCCAAGCCTACTTTAAATCAGAAATTCCTTTCACCGAATGGGAGAAACAAGCGCATTGGAAATTCGTAGAAAAATCGAATTTAAAGGGTGCTTGGAAAAATTTAAACCCAGGAAAAAAAATATGGGATTTCAAAACACTGGATTTGACTTTTCAACTGGAGCTAACCCGGTATAAGCATATTGGTTTATTTCCTGAACAAAACATCAACTGGGAATTTATTTCTAAGAATCTCCGTGCCAAAGATCGTTTCTTGAATCTATTTGCCTACACAGGTGCGTCTTCACTTGTCGCGCGTAAAGTTGGTGCTGAAGTTTTACATGTAGACTCTGTAAAACAATTGATTTCATGGGCGAAAACCAATATGGAATTATCCGAATTGTCAGACATAAAATGGGTATTAGAAGACGCGTTGAAGTTTGCGCAACGAGAAGAAAAACGTGGCAATTCATATGACATGATTCAAATGGATCCTCCAGCTTGGGGTTTAGGTGCAAAAGGAGAAAAATGGAAGTTGGAAGATAAAATTCAAGCATTGGTTCAAACCACTTTTTCTATTTTAGAACCAAAAGGTTGGTTAATTCTTAACACATACAGTCCTAGCCAAAAATTAAACGATACACGCAGAGTAGTAGAGAAGATTTTTGGAAAAAGTGCCGAAGTTTGCTCTGAACTTTGGATGAAATCAAAAACCAATAAAGAAATTTATTACGGGGATATTATTCGAATTCAAAAGAAGTAATTACCTGTTAATCCAATGAATTGGATTCAAACTTTGAACGCCTGTTCCCGAAACCAAATGTACTTCAAAGTGCAGAACAGATACTGTATAGTCTGGTTTCACGAATAAAGAACCTATGCTCTCTTTTGTACTTATTTTGTCGCCAACTTTCACGTAGGTATTCTGAAGATTTGAATAGACTGTTCGGTAATTACCATGTTTAATAATTACCACTTTTCCGGCTCCAGGAATATTTAACACACTGGTTACTTCTCCTTCAAAAACTGCTCGAATTTCAGAAAACTTGGGTGCAGAAATGTCTATTCCGTTATTATTTGTAAACACATTATCGAAAGTGGGGTGCGGATTTTTACCATAGTTCTCGGTAACCGTACCTTTTTCTACTGGCCACGGTAATTTCCCCTTATTCGCAACAAAACTTCTACTCAATAGTTCCGACTCAGTGGTTGTTTTAAAGACAATATCACTTTTTGGTGTTACAGCTTCTGGTGCTGTTTTGGTTCCCGTATTTGCCTTTTTCTTCTCGGCTGCAGCTGCTTTTGCTCTTACTGCTTCTTCTTTTCTTCGTTTCTCTTCAGCAAGCGCGATTTCTCTTCGAATTGCAGCCGCAATTTCATTACTTATGGTTTGTTTCTTTTTTTCATCGGCTTTCAATTCAGCCCACAATCTGTCCTCTTCTTTTTTGAATTCCTGATATACCTTTTCTTGCTTTATTTTATCGGCAATCATGCTTGCTTTTTCATTTTTCTTTTCTTGCAGAACGATGATTTTTTCATTTTTTTGTTTTTTGACCTCATCAATTTCTCGAGCAATCAAACCTTGATGCTGTCGAATTATGACGAATTGCTTTTTTTGCAAATCTGTCATTTTCTCCAAGTATTTATTGCGCTTTATGGCTTCAAAATAAGATTCAGAAGAAAAAATAAACATCAATTTGCCAAACTTGTTTCGATGTTTATACGCGTAGATGACCAACTTTTTATATTGCGATTTTAAAACGGCTAATTTATTTACAAGCTCTTTGATTTGCTGATCTTTCTGCTCAATAATATAGTCAGCATTGCGAACTTGCTTATCGAAATTTTGAACCAGTTCTTCTCGAAAACGCACTTGATTATCGATTAATTTCAATTCAGTAAGTGAGGCCTCAGAATTGGTTTTGGTTTTGTCCAACAATAATTTGGTATTCGCTATTTTCCGAAGAAGAATTTCTTGGTCCTTTTTAAGTTTTTCTGCGGAAGTTTGCCCTAGTGAAAGTCCACTAAACAGTACAAAAACAAGTAAAAGGAAATTATTCGCAATCTTCATAGCCTTCCGGAACAATAAAATATAAAGGTTGAGGTACATTGACCTCGACTTTGTCATACGAAAGAGTAATCAAAAGGTTATTCCTCGCAGTAAAAACTTTTATAACTACTTTTTCAGGTACGTTCATCCCGCCTATCAATTGGCGAGAAATATAGTCTACATAAATACTTGCAGTATCACTTGGACTTAATATTTCCATGCCTTTCAACTGCTTCATATCATTGGCAAGAAAATACTTTATGGCCACGTCATTATCTTGGCGATCCAGGCGATTCATTTTTTTTGTTTTTCGCTTCCGATGAGAGGAAATTAAGTATTGATAGGGGTCATGAATTTGAAAATACTTTTGCATTGTATCGTAATCCAAAGGAATTCCAAGTATTAGTTCTTCTATGTTTTTTAAACTAAAATCAACGCCAAAATTATCTTTGATGAATTGCATATCAGCTCGGGAGACGCATTTATCACGTTTATTGACAACCGTTAAGCTATCCCGGGTAATCAAAGCATTGACGACTGGAATTGAGGCATACGTAATTATTGTATTTATGGCCGTATCTATATTCATCCGCAAAGAAGTTTTAAATGAAATATTGCGGGTTGTGTCGCTAAACTTAGTTGCTATTTTAGAATAGAAGAAAGTGGGACGCACGCGTGAAAGACTGTCCATTGATTCGAGTAAAATACTTGTTTTCACTCTTTTCACCTTTACCATATCTGTTTGCGTCAATTTCTTTGCACAAGAAGTTAAAACTAAAGAAACAATAAAAAATAGTCTAAAAAATAGGCTCATAATATTTAATATTCTCAATTTTTTTATCCAAATTTTTGTTTTTAGAACCTAAGGTTTTAGCTCGATTCCAATACTTCAAAGCATCCTCCGTTTTTTTGAGTTGTATGGATGCATCACCCATATGGTCTAATAAAAGATTATCCTCTATATCCAAAAGATAAGCTTTTTCGTAATAATTCATAGCGCCTTGGTAATCACCTTTTCTAAATAGAATTAAACCGTAAGTGTCTAAGAATTGTGGTTGATTTGGGGATCTTTCATTCGCCTTTTTTATCAATCCCTCCGCTTTTATTAAATCAATATTTTCACTTGCTAATCGATAGGCATAATTGTTTAACAACAGAGAACTGTTCGGGTCTTTTTCTAATGCTTTTGTATAATTATCATTCCCCTTATTGATGTCTTTCTTTCCAAAATATGCTTCTGCCATTTGTCCGTAAAATTCACCCAACAAAGATTTATCGTTTATTACATATTCTTTACCTATCTCAAGATTTACAAGCGCATCATCGAATTTTTTAAGTTGAATATTTCCTACTCCATTTAACAAATAAAATGAAGGGCTAGTAGGAAAAAACTTTATAGCTTCCTGACTATCTGAAGCGAGTTCTTCAAATTTCAGTGATTGGTATTCCATTATAAGCACCTGATTCCACAGCGAATGTGCACCTTTCTCAAATTCCAGCGCTTTGCGGTAACTTATCAAGGCTTCATCATCCCGCTTCAATTCTAGCAAATAATCCCCTCGTACCGAATGTGCCTTCGCCGATTCTGGATTTTCAATCACAAACAATTCAGCTAATTCTATTGCTCTTGGATCAATTGTTGCCTTTGGATTTTGAAGAGAAATCAAGACTTTCATTTTTGTGTCAAGGTCTACACCTTCGCCCTGAAAAGCTTTTTTCAAGGATAAGAAATAGTTGTCTTTGTCGCCTTTTCCACGATAAATATCAGCAATAAAAAGATGTATTCTCCCGTTTTTAGGGTCTGCTTTCACTAAATCTTCTAGTGTACTTAATGCTTTGTCATCTTGCTTCGTCTGAAAATAGTAATCAACCAAAGTGGACAATAATTGAGGATTTTCAGGATGCTGAGTTCTCGCTTTATTCAGTTCCTCCAAACCTTTTGCCTCTTGTTTAAGCTGAAGGTACAATTGGAATTTCTGGATTGAAATTTCAGGAATTACTCCGATTTGGTCTTCCGTTTTATTTAATTGATTAATCGCTTCTTGTGTTCTACCCGCGCGCACTAAACATTCTGCAAACGGATACAGCACCTCCGGATTGCGAGGTTGAGCTTTGACTAATTTTTCAAAAGCAACTATAGCCTCATTATATTGTTCTTTTTCAATGTAATAATAGGCCAATTCACTTGTGTAATGCAAATTATTAGGGTCTAATTTAGCGGCCTTTTTAATCGCTTCTCCAGATTTCATAGAATTACCTTGCACGAGGTATAATTCAGAAAGTGCGTAATACACCGCGTCATCGTTTTGCTTCATCGACAGGCACGCTTCAAAGCTTTGTATGGCTTCTGAAGTTTGACCTTTTGACTTTAGCCGAACGGCATTGTGAAATTTTTCAATATACGCGTAGTCCGCTTTCGAAAAACCTTTTTCACTTGGTGCTTCTGTATTCTTTTTTGAGCCACAGCCTGATAGAAATGCACCGACTATAATAAATACTATGAAATTGGTTTTTATCATTTAATCTATAACTGAAAAATCACCAAGACTTATATCGTTGGTTTTGCCTTTGTATATTGTTTTAGAGCCTATCATGGAGTTTTCCAAGTTGGCTTTTGAAATTAACGAATCGTTTTGAATGATTGTATTTTTTACAATGGAATTATCAACTTTCGTGCCTTTACCAATAGAAACATGCGGACCAACTATGGAGTTCGAAATCTCAACGTTTTCTCCAATGAAACAGGGTTGAATTACAACTGAATTCTTTATTGTCGCACTTTGCGCTTGTATTGATTTTCCCGCTTCTTTATCAAATTCCAAAACCCGTTGATTGGCATAAACTGTAACTTCTTTGTTGCCACAATCTAACCATTCATCAACTTTACCCGGTTTAAATTTGACGCCTTTTTCGGTCAATCTCCTCAAAGCATCTGGCAATTGATATTCACCACTTTTGATTATCTGATTGTCAATCAAATAATTTATTTCCTCTAAAAGATCTTCCCCTTTTTTGAAATAATAAATACCTATCATCGCCAAATCAGAAACGAAAGTCTGAGGTTTTTCAACGAAATCAATAATTTCTCCTGCTGCATTCATTTTCACAACCCCGAATGCACTGGGGTCATCAATTTGACTTACATATAAAATCCCTTCGTCGACAGTATCAATTTTAAAACTAGCTTTAAATAAAGTGTCAGCAAATGCAACAGTAACAGGCCCACTCAACAATTCTTTAGCGCAAAGTACGGCATGCGCTGTTCCTAATGGTTCCGTTTGATAGTGAATTGATCCTTTTGCTCCCAATTGAGTAGCCACCTCCAATAATTCTTTTTCAACTTCTGCGCCGAAATCGCCAATAACGAATCCAATTTCATCAATTTTCTCAGGACAACTAGCAGCGATATCTTCCACCAAACGGTGAACAATAGGTTTCCCGCCAACTGGTACTAAAGGTTTTGGTACAGTTAAAGTATGCGGGCGAAGGCGACTACCGCGCCCAGCCATAGGGATGATTAATTTCATTCGATTAAATTATTTTATTCCAGTGCTGCCGAATCCTCCGACACCACGTTCAGTTTCACTTAAAATTTCTGTTTTTACCCATTCTGCTTGTTCAACTTGAGCAAAAACCAATTGAGCAATTCGCTCACCGTTTTCCAAGATAACAGTTTCATTTGACAAATTGATAAGAATTACTCCAACTTCTCCGCGATAATCAGCATCGATGGTTCCAGGTGTATTTAAAACGGTCAAGCCTTTCTTCAATGCTAATCCACTTCTTGGCCGAACTTGACATTCGTAGCCAACTGGAATCTCAAGAAACAAACCCGTTTTTATCAAAGTGCGTTCCATAGGTTTTAAAACAACATTTTCAGATAAATTTGCTCGAACATCTAAACCTGCACTAGCATTGGTTTCGTATGCTGGCAAAGCATGCTCAGAAGAATTGATAACCTTAACTTTCATTCAATTGTTTTGGACTGCAAAAGTAAGAAATAATGTGGGCAATCTTTTGTTACAAGCTTTGAAATCCCTTCGTTAACATACTAATTGAAAAATTAATTAGTTTTAACTTTGGGCTTTTCCATGAGGTAAACCCAACCTATGTAACTCAGTAGCAGGAAATTTCGCAATGAATAATTGACGACTTTACTTTCAAAAGCTATTGTCCTACCAATAAAATAGAGCAACAATGCCAAACCAAGATAAAGGCTAAATTTCCTTAAATTATACGTAATTGGGTAATATTTTCTAGACAATAGATAGGATACGATCATTTGGGCGGCATAGACGATAAGAGTTGCCCATGCACTTGCCGTAAAACCATAAACTGGAATAAAAATCACATTTATGAAAACAGTTAAAACAGCGCCGCCAATAGCAATAAATGCGCCGAATCTCGTTTGTCCAGAGAGTTTATACCATATACTTTGATTAAAATAAATACCGAGAAAAACGTTCGCCAATAGTAAAATTGGCACAACATGTAAACCGACATGATATGCTTCGTTTCGGATAAATCCTTTGAAAAAATCTATGTTCAAACTAACTAATAAGAAAATCACACAAACTGCCGCTACAAAATAGTTCATGATCTTTCGGTATTGCTTATCGCGATCTAAATCTTTATTGCTTGCAAAAAAGAAGGGTTCCGCTGCATAACGATAGGCTTGCAAAAATATGGTCACCAACATCGCTAATTTGTAACACGCGCTGTATATTCCGACTTGTTCATTTGCATATTGGAGTGACTCCACAGTGCCTTGATATAATATATGTTTTAATAAGATTCTATCAATTGTTTCGTTTACTATACCGGCCAAACCGGCTATCATCAGTGGGAATGAGTAATACACCAATTCCTTAACAAAATCCATTTGAATTTTAAACTGAATGCCCAGAAAATCTTTGTATAGCGCAATAGGTTTTATGAGTGACGAAACAAGATTTGCCACAAGAATAAAAATTACCCCTTCTGCGGGCTCTTCTGGATTAAACAGCACGAGCATAAAAAAGAGATTGAGTCCAATATTAAAGCCTATGCTCGTCATCTGAATCGCAGCAAATTTCAAAGCTTTTTCTTCTGCACGGAGTTTTGCTAAAGGCAAAGCTGAAATCGCGTCAATTATAACAATTACCCCAAGTAAAATAATGTATTCAGGATGTTCACTGAATAGCATGGCATCAGCTATCGGTTGAAAAAAGAGCAGAAGAAGGATTGCGAAGGTTCCATTCACCAATAAAACGCTCAGAAAACTACTTCTAAAAACTTCCGCTTTGTCGTCCCGTTTCTGAAGGAAATGAAAATAAGCTGTTTCCATTCCAAAGGTCAACGTTACGATTAAGAACGCCACCCAAGCATACAATTCAGAAACAACTCCATATTCCGCTGGATTAACAAAAACACTCGTGTACAAAGGAACCAACAAGAAATTCAGGAACCGCCCAACAATGCTAGGCAATCCGTAAATGGCCGTTTGGCCTAAGAGTTTCTTGATGGGATTTGACACTATCCTCTAAAATTAGGTTTGCGTTTTTCTAAAAAAGCACTTGTTCCTTCTTTAAAATCGGTAGTGCCGAAGCATTTTCCAAATTCTTCGATTTCTACTTCAAAACCATTTGTCCCATCTATAGAATTTGCATTAATCGCTTTTATAGCTGAAGCAACAGCCATTTTTGAATTGTTTAATATTTTTCCAACTATCTTTTCACATTCAGCAATCAACTCATTTTGTTCCACCACAGCATTCACAAGTCCCCATTTGAGTGCTTCTTCAGCACCGATCATTCCTGCAGTAAAAACCATTTCGTTTGCTTTCCCGCGACCGACTAATTGCGCCAATCTTTGCGTTCCACCATAACCTGGAATTACACCCAATGAAACTTCTGGCAATCCCATTTTTGCATTCGAACTGGCAATACGGATGTGTGAGCACATGGCTAACTCCAATCCACCACCAAGTGCAAATCCATTTACAGCAGCGATAACAGGAATTGACATTTTTTCTACGAAGTCGAATAAAATATTTTGACCTTTTTGGGCCAATTCACCACCTTCAGCAACTGAAAAATCAGCAAACTCTTTAATGTCTGCTCCCGCAACAAATGCTTTTTCGCCAGAACCTGTTAGAATAACAGCGCCCATTTTTGGATCTGCATTTGCAGCAGTCAAAGCTTTGTTTAACTCCTCAATTGTTTCCTTGTTTAAGGCATTCAATTGGTTCGGGCGATTTATTGTTATGATTTGGTATTGATCTTTTTGATCAACGAGAATGTTGTTGTACATGAAATTCTGTTTATAACAAAAATAAGATTTTTCTACTCTTCTATTTGAATATTAAATAGCTATTCAAATTGGATGAAGTTTATTGAAGAATCCGATAATACATATTCCGGTATTGTTTCACCCCATTGCCATTGTACGCAAAAAATGGAATACCCCGCTTTTTTCAAGTCTTTTATCTCTTTTTCAGATGGAATGTTTGAAATTGCTTTTGTTCCGTTCATAAATTGCCAAGAAACACCGCCATAACCCCTCAGATAACTGTTCACAACTAGTTCTTTAGGACCATCCCATTTATTCTTTTCAAAAAACTCCCATTGCGCGTTCATGACATCAGATATAATCTTGTTTTCTGAATTCGGAACAAAACCATAATTGTCTGGTATTTCTGAGGGTTTCAGCAAAACAAATGTCCCGATAATCAAAAGGTTTAGATAGAGAAATTTTTTAAGCGCTAACTGCTTTATTTTTTCCAACATAAAAGCCAGTGGGAAAATCATCAATACAATTATAAGTGGAAAAGCGGGTGAAATAAATGATCCCATTTTCGTTGCAGCAATTGAAAAGAAAACATACACTAAAGCAGCAGAGAACGACATAAAACTCCACATCACTATCGATTTTCTATTGCCAAAAAGAATAACGAGCGAGGAAAATAACAGTAAAATGATTGTCAGCCAATGATTAAAGAATAGATTTTCAGCATTTTGAAAATGGAAATTCCAATCGCCCGGATGTCCTTCGATAACTTCAAAAAAATGGCGTCCGTTGTACGCCATTTCCTCTTTTGCTTCTTTCGGAAAACGGATGAAAATATAAATTTGCCAAGGAATGACAATCAGTACAGAAATACCTAGTGCTTTGAAAAATGCCTTAAAATCAACGTGCTTTTTCTGTAAAAAATTGATGGCGAGCCAAAGTCCCCACGGAGCGAAAATCAGCAAACCAACCAGCCACTTTGTCAAAATAGCACATCCCACAAAAATCCCTATCCACTTCACCCATTTTTTATCTGCTGAGCTATACATTCTGAACCATGCCCAAAAGGAAAGAAGTACATAAATCATAAAAACTGAATCGTTATGATCCGTTCCAATTCTCCCTGAAAGTAATCCTAAGGGAAAAGCCGAAACGGAAAAAAGCAATGCTGCGAGAAGTCCAAAATTTCGATGAAGCATCATTTTTCCAATATCAAAAATTGCCAATACACCAACCACATGAAGTAAAATTGAAGGAAGTCTTACGGTGTAAACGGTCGATCCAAATAATTTAACCATTAAACCAATTTGATAAAGAAATAGTGGTTGTTTGTGCAACCAAGTGTAGGTATTTGCCCAATCTTGTGGATTCCAAAGTAAAGGGTCTAAATCAATTAATATTGGGTGAAAAGGATTGATGGATAAATTTTTGCCAACTAAAGCATGAAATTGCTCATCCCAACGATACAAATAAGGTGTGAAAAGAGCAAAAGCGGATGCTAAGGAGAAAACTGACAGTCCTAAAGCCCAAATAAAAAGTTTATGCTTTTTCCAAAAAAGAAATATAGTTAAAGCAACAAGAACAACCCAAGCTAATGAAAATATGCAAGCCGTATTGGGGATATTTGTCCAGATTTCTGTCATTGACGTTTTTGTAGACGTTTGTAGAGTTTAATCAACAACATTAAGCCAATAGCAACAAGGAAAAATGAAAGTGTTGCTTTCCACCATGATAATCGGCCTTGCATTTCCACGAGAAAAATAATGGCAACCAAACAAAGTGTCGCCAATTCATTCCACATGCGTAGTTGGTTCGACTTCCATTTGAAAACTCCCTTTGCCATTTCGCACATCTTTTGTTGATTGATGAAATGGTAAATCAAAAGAACAACTACGAAAGCCAATTTAATGTGCATCCAAGGTTGTTGAAGTAAAACTGGATTGACAATTAACATCCACGTCCCAAAAAATACGGTTAAAACCATGGCTGGTGTTGCGATAATCCACCACAACTTTTTTTCCATGATTTGAAATTGATCACTCAATACTTTTTTCGCGCCTTCCTCTTTTTCTTGCGCTTCCGTGTGATAAATAAACAAACGCGGCATATAGAAAAGGCCTGCGAACCAACTCACAACGAAAATGATATGAAGAGATTTGATGATGTCGTATTCCATATTACGAAATTACGAATTACGAATGGTTCAATTACCAATTTAAATATTCGTAATTCGTTAACTAGTTTTTAAAGTTCAAGGTTAGCGTGAGGCGATGGACGTAAAGTGACCTTAAAATAGGAGTTGCATTAACGTTAATTAAACCATAGCTATAACGAATCTCTGGTAGAAAATGGAAAATTTCAAAATCTTTATCGAAGCCTAATCCAAAATCAATGGATGCATTTGTATTTCCGCTTTCATACATCCAAGTTGGTTTTGTTTTATCTACTAATGGAATCATCAAACTTGGACCAATAAATATATAAGGTCGATTCGTCTTTTTTCCCAACGCGTAATTCGCTTGTAGTCGAATATCTATGTTTTTCGGGTAGATTTCAAACTCATGTACAATAGCATCACCCGAAACAAGATCAAAAGCGGTATTACTAAATGAAAGTCCCAATTTAGTGACAACTGTGAAGTTTTTGGTTAAATCGTAATCGGCTAAAATTCCTAAACCACCGCCAAAAGTTGGCTTCGAAACTACCTCATTTCCCGTATTTACCTTCAGAAAGGATCGATTGCCTTCAAAGAAGAAGCCGTAACCAAACTTTTTGACTTTACTTTCCTGTGAAAAAGAAAAATACGATACAAGACTGATTATTGTAATTAACAGAAAACTCTTCATGCTAAAATTAATTATGGTTCGATTACTAGAACGCATTTTCATTATCTTTCTTGTATAAATTCAAATATTTAACAGAAATCAATTACGGATTGGCTGATTACTAAAGTTAAAAATTGACAATCCGTTAATTAAATAGCCCAATCAAATCATCGTTACTCAAAGATTTCAAAACAGATGTATCCGTTCTTACCAAATCATCTGCGAGTTCTTTTTTAGATTCTTGCATCCGCATGATTTTTTCTTCCAAGGTATTTGGGCAAATCAATCGAACGGCAACGACATTTTTCTTTTGACCAATTCGATAGCAGCGGTCGATTGCTTGATTTTCAACAGCTGGATTCCACCAAGGATCAACGATGTAAACGTAATCTGCTTCCGTTAAATTCAAACCTGTTCCTCCTGCTTTCAAACTAATTAAGAAAACGCGAACCTCATCGTCATTTTGGAAACGGTGAACAATTTCTTCTCGGTTTCTGGATTTTCCAGTTAAATATTCGTGCGAAATTTCTGCTTTATCGAGTTCTTTTCGAATTAAGTCTAGCATGGATACGAACTGAGAAAATATCAAAATCTTGTGTTGCTTATGTCGACTTTGAACTTCTTTCATTAATACTTCCATTTTCGCTGAGTCATGACCATAATCAACATCTTCGGGCAATAGTTTTGGTGAATTGCATATTTGGCGAAGCTTGGTTAAGCCTTGCAGCAACAATATGCTTTTGTTAGAATCGTGTTCTACTGTGTCGCGACTCAACAAAGATTCACGAATATCGTTTCTGTAAGAATCGTACACTTTTCGTTGCTCCTCACCCATTTCGCAGAAGAGAACCATTTCTGTTTTTTCCGGCAATTCTTTCGCGACTTGCTTTTTCGTTCTTCGTAGCAAAAATGGATTGATTTTATTCTGTAATTCCTTTGCTCTTGCTGTGTCCTTGAACTTATCGATTGGAATGGAATATTCATCACGGAATCGATTTTGTGAACCAAATAACCCTGGAATTGCGAAAGAAAATTGAGCGAACAAATCAAACGTATTGTTTTCGATTGGCGTTCCGGTTAAAACAATTCTGTTTCTAGCATTCAGTAACCGTGCTGCTTTATAACGCATGGAATCTGGATTCTTTATGGCTTGTGATTCGTCCAAGAAAATATAATCGAAATCAAATTTTTTCAGTTTGCTAACGTCCGAAAGTAAAGTTCCGTAGGTCGTTAATATGACGTCATAGTTTTTGAAACTTTCCGTATTTTTAACTCGTTTCGTTCCGTAATTGTTCAACATTTTTAAAGTTGGTGCAAACTTTTCAATTTCTCTATTCCAGTTGAAAAGCAAAGAAGTAGGAACAACTACCAAATGTGTTTTATCGTCTTTTTGTTCTTTCAGAGAAAGTATAAAAGCAATGATTTGAATGGTTTTTCCCAATCCCATGTCATCTGCCAAGCAACCACCGAAATTGAATTCATCCAAAAAGTGCAACCAGTTCAAGCCTTCGTGCTGATAATCACGTAAAATTCCGTTTAATTTCTTTGGTATTTCAACACTTTTTACGTTCTGAAAACTACTGATTTTCAGTTTTAAGTTGTCAACTTCATTTAAAATATCCGTATCAATATTTTCTTCTTCGAAAAGTTCATTGATCAGCGAATAATTGATTTTCGAAATCCGAATTTTACCGTCTACGAAATCACCTGATCGGAAATATTTACTAAATTTTTCTATCCATTCTTCTGGAAGCAGACCGTGTGTTCCATCGCCGAGTGTCACATAATTGCTTTTGTTTCGAATGGCTTTTTGAACTTGCTGAAGCGTTGCAGTTTGTTCATCAAATTTAATTTTTGCCGAAGTTTCAAACCAATCCAAACCGCTAGAAACACCAATTTTTACTGCTATTTTTGAAGGATTCCAATTGTTGTTTTTCAATTCTTTGAAACCGAGAACTTCTACGTCCAAACGTTTCCATTCATCAAAAGCAGCAATGAACCAGCCTTCGTTGTAGAAGTTTTTCTTGTGAATATAAAAATGATCGAAGCCGGTTAATTGCTCTTCAAAACTTTCGTGCTGGCGGATGAGCATTCCAATGAAACGATCTTCTTCTTTTTTATCTCGATCGATTGTAAACCACTCGCCTACTTCATCTATTCCCGATAATTGTTTCATGCTCAAAACTGGAACTTCCATCTGTCCGTAACGAATGGCTGGCGTGATTAGAATATAATTCTCAGATTCAGTAAGATATATTGTTTTTGTCGGTGCTTTCTTTTCAAAGAAAGTCGCGCGTTGTTTTTTTGTCGCTTCTTTTTTGAAAGCATAATTTACCTGAACTCTATCTTCCAGGCCGGATAAATACTTATCACTGAATTCTTCAAACTTCTCCTTTGGAACCAACAAACGAAAACGATGTTCCTTGAAAAAACGATACAGTTTGTATTTATGATCATGATCGAGAATGTAAAACTTTTTCTCAAATTCAATCAAAAACCGACAATTCAATTTTAATTGTTGGAAAGGGATTTTTCTATCATTTAAGTTTAAAAAAGGGAGAATTTCAAAGAAATCATCCTTTTGTTTTACGTCCATGGTAACATAAGCAGTCAAGGCAAACTTTAAATCAATTTCTCTAATATTTCGAGCAGTTGGTGTTCCAGAAATATCTTCATCTGTTAAATAAAATTTTACGCTCAATGGGTTTTTTACAACCCCACGCAAAACTTTCAATTGAGAAAAATCATCCTTCTCTCCAGCCATCGTTCCTTTGAAGTAGGTCAGCGCACTTAAAAATTTCAAAACTTCTGGATCATCGGTATTTTGCATTTCTACCGATGGACTAATCGTTCGAAATGGATTTTTCGGTTTTCCTGAAGTTGTTAGATCCGCTTCAAAATATGTCAAATCAATTTCTTCTCGGTATTGATTCTCAGAAAAAGCAACACCTCGAACCGTGTTTTTAGATTTTCGGATGATTTCTTTTTCGTCGAATTTATTGTTGTCCGGCAATAAAAACTTCTCTATTTTCTCTCTTCCTTTTTCATCAAAGCGAGGAATTTCCTTCATTTTTAATTCAACAGAAATGGCACTTCGGTTTGTTTTCAATTCAAAATAATCATCCAAATTCGGTAAATGAGCTAATCCGTATTGTTCAGCAGAACGTTTGAAAGCCAAATGTCGTTTCTCATAAGAAAAATACAATTTGATGCTATCTGTTTCAATGATTCTAGAAAGCGCCGTGGCTTGATGCAAACAAATCTCATCCTTTGGATTGTTGCAATCACAGGTAAGAATGAGTTGTTTGTCTACTTCTTGAACAGCAATAAAAACAGCATGTTCTTCTTGGAAAGCGGTAGTAACGAAAAAAGTAGCTGCATTAATTTCAATGCCTTTCAAATAGCAACCTTGCACGTGCTGAAACTGGCGTGGATGTCGGCCCGAATGCTCCGCAATAAAATCGACATCCAATTCGCTGAAATCAAAATCTTTGACGATTAGAATTTCAACCTCATCGTTAGATTCTTTATCTATAACTGTTGATATACGTTTGCTTACTTTTTTACTCATTTCATTTCGGGTCGACCTGCAAAGATGGGAATTATTAAACAAAAGTGTCGCTCAAAAATTTGCAGACCAACGTTTCATCTCTTAAAAGCGTTAAATTTAATGACTGAAAAACCTTTCTGCTTTTTTACTAACAGAGCATTAATCCAAACATGTGGTTTAGATGAGTGATTTCCGCAAAAATTAAATAGATTTATCGTTAATGAACGCATTAGAAAACTTAATTGAAGCAGAAAAAAAGGCGCAGATTCTTTTTGACGAGATAGAAGAACAACAACTTGTAGTTGACGGTAAAACGGAATTGGAATTGAACTCCGAAGTTTATGAATTGGCTTTTGAATTGTTTGGTATTCGGAAATTCTGGCACAAACGAATTGTGCGTTCTGGGAAAAATACCTTGCTTCCTTACAAAGAAAATCCACCTGTTCTTACACTTCAGAAAGATGATATTTTGTTTTTTGACTTCGGTCCTGTCTTCGATGATTGGGAAGCTGATGTTGGCAAAACCTACGTTTTGGGCAACAATGCCAAAAAGTTAAAAATGAAACTAGATGTCGAGCTTGCATGGCACGAAGGCAAAGCTTATTTCGACGCACACAAAAACGAACTAACGGGAGCTGACTTTTACGAATACTCCAAAAAATTAGCCGTTAAATACGATTGGGAATATGGCAACCACCATTGCGGTCATTTGATTGGAAACTTTCCGCACGAGCGAATTTTGGGCGACGAACAAAACAACTATATCCATCCAAATAATCACATCCGAATGGCAAAACTAGATGTAAAGGGCAATCCGCGCCATTGGATTTATGAAATCCATTTTGTGGATTTGGAAATGGAGATTGGTGGATTTTTTGAGCAATTGATGGGGTGATTAAAATAAACTGGGATTGGAGGGATTTGTCTGATTCGCGGGATTACTTATTGATACAAAATAATCACTGAATCCTGTTGTCCTTAAAATCCCTGTTAAATATTTTTTCTTTCAAAAATCCACCCTAATCCGCAAAACTTCTACCAAGAACTAAACTCCTAATACAACGCACTTGAAACTAACCGTTAATTCCTTATCTTTGCATGCTCAAAAAGAGATTGAAAATGGAATTGTCCAGTTTAGAAGTACAAAGAAGAGAATCGCTTGATAAATTGCGAGACCTTGGCATAGAACCTTATCCTGCAGCGCTGTATGACGTTACGGATTTTGCGAAAGAAATCAAAGAATCATTTGTTGATGGCAAGAAGGTTACGATTGCAGGGCGAATGATGTCGCAACGTGTGATGGGAAAAGCTTCTTTTGCAGAAATTCAAGACTCAACTGGACGTATTCAAAGCTATTTTAACCGCGACGAAATTTGTCCTGGTGAAGATAAAACAATGTACAACGACGTTTTCAAGAAATTACTCGATTTAGGTGATTTCATTGGAATAAAAGGATATTTATTCAAAACTCAAGTTGGTGAAATTTCTGTTCACGTAGAAGAATTTATCTTGCTGAGCAAAGCACTAAAACCGCTTCCAATGGCAAAAACAGATGCCGATGGAAAAGTTCATGATGCTTTTACTGATCCAGAATTGCGTTACCGTCAGCGTTACGTTGATTTGATCGTAAATCCTCATGTAAAAGAAACCTTTATCCGCCGTTCGAAAGCGATGAATGCCATGCGTTCGTTCTTCAACGAAAAAGGATACATGGAAGTGGAAACACCAATATTACAGCCAATTCCAGGTGGAGCTGCTGCTCGTCCGTTTATGACGCACCACAACGCATTGGATATGCCTTTGTACTTGCGAATTGCGAACGAATTGTATCTAAAAAGATTGATCGTTGGCGGATTTGATGGTGTTTATGAGTTTGCGAAAGATTTCCGTAACGAAGGAATGGACAGAACACACAACCCTGAATTTACCGTAATGGAAATTTATGTGGCGTACAAAGACTATTTCTGGATGATGGAATTCACAGAGAAAATGTTGGAACACGTGGCGATGGAAGTTTGCGGAACAACTGAAGTTCAAGTTGGTGAAAATAAAATCTCCTTGAAAGCGCCATACAAACGTGTTACAATGCGTCAATCGATTATTGATTTCACTGGATTTGATATCGAAAGAAAAACAGAAGAAGAATTGCACGCAGCTTGTAAAAGCATGGGAATAACTACCGACCCAAGTATGGGGAAAGGTAAATTGATCGACGAAATGTTCGGTGAAAAATGTGAAGGAAACTATATTCAACCGACGTTTATCACAGATTACCCAATTGATATGTCGCCTTTGTGTAAAAAACACCGAGACAATCCAGCTTACACGGAGCGTTTTGAGTTAATGGTAAACGGAAAAGAAATTGCGAATGCTTATTCGGAGTTAAATGATCCAATTGACCAGCGCGAGCGTTTCGAAGCGCAAATGGCACTTGCTGCAAAAGGCGATGACGAAGCAATGTTTATCGATCAAGATTTCTTGCGTGCTTTGGAATACGGAATGCCGCCAACATCAGGAATGGGAATAGGAATTGACCGTTTGGTGATGTTGTTGACCAATAATTCTTCCATTCAAGAAGTATTGTTCTTCCCGCAAATGCGACCAGAAGTTTTTGGAACGAAAAAAGGACCTGAGTTAACAGATAACGAAAAAATTATCGTTGGAATACTTGAAAAGTCAGGAAGAATTGATTTGAACGCATTAAAAACGGAAACAGGTTTCAGCGGAAAACAATGGGACGTTGCGATGAAAGGTTTGGCAAAACACGGATTGACCAAAGTTGAAAAGACAGAAGAAGGTTTGTTTGTGGAGATGAGCTAGAACTTAAAATAAATTATGACAAAGACCTGTTTCGTTTTGAGGCAGGTTTTTTTATTCTGTTTAGTCAATAAAATTATTACTTTAGGGAGACTAACTTACGAACCGAAACCATGAAAAGTAGTGCTATTTTTGTTCTATCCATTTTACTATTAGCTTCTTGCGCTGCCTATCAAACGGGAAATTTAACTTCAACAAACGCTGGCTCCAAATTTATTTATGAAGATGTTGCCATTGGAACGGCAAAAGCAGACCGAATTTGGGGTTTAGGAGGAATTAGAAAAGATGCCTTGGTTGCAGAAGCAAAACGTCAACTCATGACCGCTCGCCCTCTTGCGCAAAGCGAAGAATACATCAATTTTACCATCGATTTTAAGCGTTCGTTTATTTTAATCTTGGATAGAGCGAAAGTTACAGTTACCGCTGATGTTATTCGCCACACTTTATCTGAGCCCAAAGAACGCTACTCACCACTTTATTTGAACAAGATGTTTCAAGTAAATTTGGAAGATGATCTTTTTAAGATTGGGGATTACATTATGACTGAAGGACATTTGACTGGGCAAATATTAGCAATCAATAAAAACCAAAAGGCAACAGTTTCTCTGAAAAACAAGCGAGGTGAGATGATCACAAAGCGAAAATACCTGCGAGAACTATACAACAGAACAACAGTTTTCAAAGGGTTAAAAGCTGGTGATAATTTTGCGGTTACAAATATGGGGGAAATTACTAATTGTATAATTGTTGGTCTTGGCAAACAACAAATTTTGTTATTGACACCTAAAGGTCAATATGTTAAGCTTGATTACCCAAAATAAACCAATATGAAAAAGATTTACTATTACTTTCAATGCTACTGTCATCTTGCGTGGCCTACCAAATGGGAACTACGACACCTTCAACAGCTGGCGAAAAAGTTATTTATACCGATTTTGCTGTCGGCACCGCCCAATCTAATCGTATTTTCGGTTTGGGAGGAATGCGAAAAGATGCATTAATCTTGGAGGCCAGACGACAAATGGCAACAGCAAGACCACTTCTAGATGATGAAGAGTATGAGCATATTACAACCGATATTAAACATTCGTTTATCCTGATGGTACATCGAATTAAAGTTACCATGTCCGCTGATGTTGTAAAACATGTTCCAGACACAAAAGGTATTCGATACACAGAACGATACAAGGAAAAAGTATTTCAAAATTCGGCAAAGGACAGTACGTTTCATGTTGGACAATCTATAGTTACATATTTGGGAGTCCAAGGGGTAATTCTTGAAAACCGAAACAATTCACGAAGCCTTGTCCTAACAAAGAATGTACATGGTGAAATAATCACAAGGAAAATTAGTCACAAGAAATTATTTAGTGTCGAGGGCGAGTGGAATGGATATTCAGTTGGTCAAAGTATAGTGATAAAACCAGAAATTGATCTAGGACCTATCAACGGCACAATAATAGGAATTGGCAAGAAGAGATTATTAGTAAAAGACGCATTGGGAGAATTTAATAGCCTTAATCTTAAGGCTATTGAAATATTAAAAAACAACTGATTCTGAACTATTTGAAATTTTATTATTAAGGATTTTTGGAAAACGAATTAATTTTCAAAATCGTTCCTGCTGGGAATTACTTTGGTCATCACATTCGCATGAATAGTGGTGAACAAGTCTAAATCAGCTAATTGATCTACTTCAAAAGGATTAAAACAAGGAATTAAAAATTGAAGTTTGGTCGTAGTTAATTAACGCTTTTTCAGTCATTTATAAAAAAAGTTGAGTTATTCAATAAATTAGTGTACATTTGCTTAAATATTTTAAAAAATTACAATGAGTAAAGGCACAGTAAAATTCTTCAACGAAACAAAAGGATTTGGTTTCATCACAGAAGAAGGCGCAAACAAAGATCACTTTGTACACGTATCAGGATTAATCGACGAAGTACGCGAAGGTGACGTTGTTGAGTTTGAATTAGAAGAAGGTAAAAAAGGCTTAAACGCGGTAAACGTTAAAGTTATCTAATATACTTTTAAGAATTTCAAAATGAAAAAGCCCGTTTGTTAACAAACGGGCTTTTTTTGTGCTTCTACTTTTTTATCTCACATGAATAAATCACTAATTTCGGGACTAATCAGCATAACATCCCAATGGAAAATCTTTTTGACAAGAAGTTTCTTGTCAAGTTGTTGAAAAATTCAATAACCTCAATTTAGAAACACAAGCCTTTTGGCGGAATTGCCTTATCTGACCTTTGCGTTTTTAATCCTCGCACTTTTAATTCAAAAGCTTTTAAAGAAAGTAAGCCCAGAATAAATTCAGTGCTTCCCAACATTCATTACCTTTGCATTAAGTATTAAACGAATGAGCGAAGAACAATTAACAAGAATCAATAAATATTTAAGCGAAGTAGGTTTTTGTTCGAGACGTGCAGCAGATAAATTAGTTGAACAAGGAAGAGTCACAATTAACGGTATAGTCCCTGAAGTTGGAACCAAAGTGGCGCCAGGTGATGATGTACGTGTAGACGATAAGCCTTTGGTGAAATCTGATGACAAACCCGTTTATCTAGCATTTAACAAACCTGTTGGTATAGTTTGCACCACGGACACCAGTTTGGAAAAGGACAATATTATTGATTATATCAACTATCCTAAACGAATTTTCCCAATTGGCCGTTTGGATAAACCCAGTGAAGGATTAATTTTCCTCACCAACGATGGAGACATAGTAAACAAAATACTTCGCGCTCGAAATCACCACGAAAAAGAATATTTAGTTTCTGTTAATAGACCAATAACTCGAATTTTCTTAGAAGAAATGGCAAATGGTGTTCCAATTCTGGATACAGTTACTCGGCCATGTGTCATTGATCAAAAAGGGCGATTTGAATTTAAGATTGTTTTAACGCAAGGCTTAAATCGTCAAATACGCAGAATGTGCGAATATTTAGGATATGAAGTACTTGCATTACAAAGAATTCGAATTATGAATATTCATCTAGATGTTCCTGTTGGCGAATACCGAGATTTGACGGAAGCAGAGTTAGCCGAAATAAATAGAATGACTGAAGCATCGACAAAAATTCATTTTTCAGCGGATGATGACGAAGAATAAGATAGGATCATGAAAAAAACAATAGTTCGTATTAGTTCTAGTCTATTTCCTAGAGCGTTTTCAAATTTTGCCTATAAAAAACTTACGAATCCACAAAGTCATAAGCTAAAGCAAAATGACATTGTAAATATGGATTCCTCAACAAAAAGCAGGTTTAACTTTAAGTCAACTGAAATTCAGGTTTACGAATGGACAACTGACGCTAAACCACCTATTCTTTTGGTTCACGGCTGGGAAGGTCAAGCCGGTAATTTTTCAAATATTATTTCGCGATTATTGGCCGAAAATCATTCTGTTATTGCATTTGACGGTCCTTCACATGGACTTAGCAGTAAAAATGGTGGCACTAGTCTTTTTGAGTTTGCAGAAGTTGTAGGTGTGATAATCGAAAAATACGGTGTAAAAAGAATTATTAGTCACAGTTTTGGCGGAGTTGCAACCATGTATTCTTTGGCACAGAATCCATCTTTGGCTATTGAAAAATATATTTTACTGACTACACCGAATAAATTCCTTGACAGAATAGAAACAGTTGCTGAAGAAGTTGGCATTGCAAAACGGGTAAAAAAGAAGCTTGTTAATCGTTTAGAAAGCGAATTAAAAATGGATTTTTCTAAAATTTCTGTCGCCGATTTGTCTAGAAATGTGAACGTTAAAAATGCCTTGATACTTCATGATGAATTTGATAAAGTCTTGAGCATTCAAGAATCTAAAGCGGTTAATGATGTTTGGCCCGCATGTAATTTGGAAGTTATACATGGCACTGGACATTTTAAAATTTTAAACGCAGAGATTGTTCACAATAGAATAATTACATTTTTAGCTACTTAAAGAATAATTTCGCAAATCCTTTTTAAAAAGAAAATTGAATTCTTATGTACTTTTACTATCAAAATAAATCGTCAAAATAATGCGTGAAGAATTACTTGGACCAAAAGTAGAAAATGTTGCTGTTGCTGTTGTTGAAGAAATAGGAGAAAACAATGAAAATATTTATACCGTTTATTTAGCAAATTTCCGCGACGATATCATGGAGGGAATCATCATCACCAGTAAAGGATACGGACAAAATGCAAATACAGGCGAAAAAATTTCAACTTCCACTTTGCGTCATTGCATTGAAGTAATGCTTCCCAATGAAGTTGCCAAAATTGAACCTATAATGCCTGAAGTATTTGGTTTGTCAAATGAATATTGGGTTAGTTTTTGGGTAAATGATGTAATGTATGACAAAAAATTCGTGTTCTTAGCAGAAACTATTCTGGCCCAAAACATAAAATATATCCCTCAATTAAAATCGAAGGGGATTATTATCCAATAAGTTCATCTAATTTGTCAAGATCCTCAAGTTTCGAGATGGGAAATACCCATTCCGTTAATTCTTTCTCTTTCAACATTATCTGAGCTCCTCCAGCAAAAATTGGCAAACCGCCAGACTCTTTTTTCATTTTCTTAAAATAGTCCACACAAAAGTTATCATCGACAGCACCAATACAAGAGGTGAGCAAAGCAACAGGAGAGAGTTGATGAACAGAATCAATAACAGCCTGATATGGCATGCTTTGCCCGAGATACATCGAATAAATACCTTTATTCCTTAAAATGAAATGATAAAATAACAAACTCAATTCATGCCATTCGCTTTCAGGTAAAAACAATAAAACTTTTGGCGAACTTTTATCTGGCAAAGGTAAGCTGTCAGTTATCGATATAAGTTTTTGACGTATCAAATGTGTAATAAAATGCTCTTGTCCCGGTTGAATTGCCCCTGTTATCCAAAGAATTCCAATTCTCTGCAAAAAATTTGCAAGATGAACGGAGAATGTCTTCTCCACTCCGAATAATTCAAACAAATGATCTATTGTGCTCAAAAACAAGTGTTCATCCAACTGCATTAAAGCTAATAACAAGTTTTCATGATAAATATCATCTCTGTCTGTTATCCTTAGATCGCCAACTTTTTTTGTTTTTTCAGCAGTATTCATTTCAGCAATTCTGGATATTTTTACACCATTTTTGTTTAGAATTGCAACATTCAATAACTCTACTAAATCATCATCTGAATAATTCCTGATTTTTGTTTCGGTTCTTGCTGGACGCGGAATGCCATATCGCTTCTCCCAAATGCGAAGCGTGTGTGCCTTAATGCCTGTTAAAATTTCAATATCCTTAATTCTGTAATCTCCCATGTGTAAATTTGATATCGATAATGCATTTGGGCGCTATTTAACGCAGATTTAGCTTAATTGATTTATCTTTGTCCTAAAGGATACAATGATTTAATTTAAAACAAGTAGTTTTTTTACAACGTATGAAGAGGAGAATTTGTTTTGTCTTTGGTTTATTTTTTATTGGTATGTTACTGTTTTCAGGATGTAAAAGTAATGAAAATAACGACGACCAAGAACTCGACATGAGTGACAATTATGACGCTTTTCAAACATTTGATTTACGCGCTTTTGATATAAAGGCAAATATAAAATTGCCAGATGAAACAGCGAACATTGGCGCGGCAATGAAACCTGAAGTTTTACATGAAGAAGATAGTTTTAAGTGGGACATAATTGTTGGGCCAAATTTCAATGTTCATATTGAAGATTGGGGAGCAAATAAAGGATTGGTGGCTGATAAGAAACGGCAAAATAAAGAACTTAGCATATACGATATTACGTATTTAGTTGACGAGCCTACCTTTATTGTTTATAAACTTGCATTAAGAGTAAAGGGGGACAAGAATGCTTCTAAAAATGTTGGGGTTCCTCACGAATCATATCATGTTTTTGCAGAGAAAGAAATTGATGGGATTACCTATGAATTCCGCAGTTCTGACGATGGTTCTGAAAAAGTAATTATTGAACTCCTTGCCAAATCTATTCGGTCGGTTGTGCCAATCAAATAGTTTATACACGTAATTACTTTTTACTTTCGCTACTTTATTGGTAAATTTGCACTCACAAAAGTTGCCATGGAAATCAATAGAGAAAATATTCTGAGTGTTCTAGGGAAAATAATTGAACCCGATCTCAAAAAAGATATAGTAAGTTTAAATTTTGTCGAGAACATTTCTTTCGAAGGAAAAAACATTCAATTAACTGTTCACGTTTCGAACCCTGCTTTGCATGCAAGAAAACGAATGCAAGAAGCAATTGAATTTAACCTAAAAAGAAATTTTGGAGAAGACATTTCTGTCATATCAGAAGTTAAAGGTATTTCTTCCGAAGCACAAAAAGCGCATCGTAAAATTTTACCCGACGTAAAAAACATTGTAGCAATCGCTTCAGGTAAAGGAGGAGTTGGAAAATCTACCATTACGGCAAATATTGCCGGTGGATTAGCTAAATTAGGCTACAAAGTTGGTATTGTTGATGCTGATATTTATGGGCCTTCTATCCCGACCATGTTTGACGTAGTTAAAGAACGACCAACGATGATCGACGTTGATGGAATATCAAAAATTGCTCCGGTAATGGCCTACGGTATTTCCATTCTTTCTATTGGTTTTTTCACAGAAGCTGATAATGCTGTAGTCTGGAGAGGGCCAATGGCCTCTAAAGCATTGACACAATTGTTTACTGATGCGCACTGGGGTGAACTGGATTATTTATTAATTGATTTGCCTCCCGGCACAGGTGACATTCATCTTTCTTTGGTGCAAACTGTTCCTTTGGACGGCGCTGTTATTGTGAGTACTCCACAAGAAGTAGCACTGGCAGATGCCCGTAGAGGTGTGAACATGTTCCGTATGGACAGCTTAAAAGTTCCAATCGTAGGTATTGTTGAAAATATGGCCTGGTTCACACCTGCTGAATTGCCGGATAACAAATACTACTTATTCGGTCGTGACGGTGCAAAGAACTTAGCTGCAGGAATGGAAGTTCCTTTTTTAGGACATATTCCCTTGGTGCAAAGTGTTCGTGAGGCTGGTGATGCCGGTCGGCCTGCTGTATTTCAAGAAAACAGCGTTGTAGGCGCAGCCTTTGATGAATTAGTTCGTACATTTGTAGAAAATCTAAAAGTGGTGAAATCCAAGACAGTACAAACAAGTGTAATATGAGCCTGAACAAACCAGCTTTAACCTTAAGAATTAATGAAGCTCTTGCTTCTCTTCGTCCTTTTTTTGAAGCGGACGGTGGAGACATGGAATTGGTAGATATAACCGATGAAGGAATTGCTCGTGTAAAATTGTTAGGTGCTTGCCATGATTGCTCCATGAGCTTGATGACATTAAAAGCCGGTGTAGAACAGGCAATTAAACGTGTTGCCCCTGAAATTATTGGCGTTGAAGCATTCGAAGAATAAATTAATATTTCAAATATTTTTCGAGCACATTCCATACTTGATCCGCGGCTTGATCCCAAGAAAATAGGTTTCCTCTTTCCAAACTTTTTTGTGCTAAATCATTTCTTAGACTTTTATTGTTGGCCATCTCCCTTAATGCATTTTCTATCGATTTTTCATCCAATGGATCACAGTACAAAGCGGCTTCGGCTGCCACTTCGGGAAGAGATGTTAAATTTCCTGAAACAATAGGCACGCCACATTTCATCGCCTCTACCAATGGAATCCCAAATCCCTCAAAATAAGGTACATAAGCTAAAGATCCCGCTGAGGCTGTAATTTCTGCTAAACTCTCCAATGATAATCTTCCAGTAAAATGGATTTTCTCCTTTACCGCAGTCGCCGTATCGACTTTAAAGCCCTTATTTTTCCATAGATTCTCCCCCGCGATTACCAAATGAAAAGCATTTTCCTGTTCTGATGTGGCATATGCATTGTAGGCATTGATCAGTCGTACTAAATTTTTCCTTGGATGCAGCGCACCAACAAATAGAAAATAAGGTTTGCTATTTGAAATTTTATCTCGGATGAATTGTTTTTGCTCTTGTGGAATGGGGGCAAAGAAATCCGAAGCTCCATTCCAAATGACATGGATTTTTGATTCAGGAATTGAATAATTTTGAGCAATGTCAGTTTTTGAATAATGTGAAACTGTGATGATTTCACTCGCTTTTTTTGCAAATTTTGGGAAGAAATAGCGCAAATACTTTCTCGCTGCAAAGGGAATATCTTCTGGGAAATACTCAAAATTTACATCGTGAATAGTGGCAACTTGTGGTGTTTTCGTTTGCAAAGACAAATAACCATCTGGTGAAAAAAAGAGATCTATTTTGTGTTTTTTCAACGCTTTCGTCACCAACCATTCAAACCAAATGTAAAACAAAATTGGGTGACGTGCCGGTGGTGATAAGACCAGAGGTGTAACGTTTTTAGCGAATATGAATTTTTCATCGAAAGGTCGATCAAAGAAAAAGAAAAACTCATGTTCAGGGTGATTTACCACCAATCGTTTGCAGATTTCGTAGGTATACCAACCGAAACCTTCCATTTTTCCATTCAAAAGGAAACGTGTATTGATGGCAATGCGCATTAGAAATTATTAATATAATTCGTTCTTTTCTCTTCGCCAATGGTCGTATCATCTCCATGTCCAGATAGCACCAAGGTTTCTTCAGGGAGTTTAAACATAATTTCGAAAATTGATTTTTTCAATACTTCCATAGATCCGCCGGGCAAATCGGTTCTTCCAAAACTACCTTTAAACAAGACATCGCCATTCACAACCAGTTTTTCGTTTGCCAAATAATAAACGACATGTCCTGGACAATGACCCGGTGTATGAAACACTTTCATATCCATTTCGCCAAACTTAAGTGCCTCCCCACCTTTCAAAATATGAGTCGGATCAGGAGAAACCTTGTAATTTCCCATTCCATAAACGTGCGCATAATTTTCAACCGATTGTAAAATAGGGAAATCAGCTTCGTGCAGATAATAAGGAACTTTATATTTCCTCAATACAAATTGATTTCCTAACACATGATCAATATGCGCATGTGTATTTAACAACGCTATGACATTCAGTTTATTATTCTCGATATAACTTTGGAGCTCCAACTCCTCTTCCCGTTCATAACAACCCGGATCGACGATGACTGCATTTTTTTTGGCATCGGACAGAACATACATGTTTTCTTGAAATGTATTGAAAGTAAATTTTTCGATATGCATATTTATGGAATTGACTGAACACAAAATTAACAGGAATTTATAAAATTCTTTTCTTGGTATGATTTTAGGGGAGTGTTATCATTATATTTGTAAAAATAATTAAGATGAAAAGACTATTTTTTGCGCTTTTAGGAGTATCTATTTTAGCGAGTTGCGCTGTAAAAGTGCCATTAACGAAACTAATTCAGACTGAATACAATTTGACAACCGACAACATTGCAAGTGAAAAAATTCAGTTTTATATTTCCTCTGAAATAATTTTAGAGAGATTTACCCAACAAGGTTCGTCTACAACAACAAGTGACGGGACTTTGGTGACGAGCTCCTCTAAAACATCTAATCGAATTATTATTTTACCCAGAACCAAATGTGTTATGGATAAAGTGGGTGACAAAGGGGATTTTCTTATTCGTTTCGAAACAGGTCCCGGAAAAACTCTGACATTTATGACACGTCCGAACATGGATTCTGGTAAATACTATTTTGTGGCTGATTGGCAACAAGGAAAAGGAGGGAAAGTAAATTACGGAAATAAGGATGAATACTTTGCCACTGCCACTAGCGGAAATGCTTACTTATTGGTAAAGGTTAAAAAATCGCAGAAAAACAAACGCAAAGACCGTGTGGTCAAAGGAATGAAAATATAAATAAAAAGCCATCGCAAAACGATGGCTTTTTTGATTCCATTAACTAAATTTGAATTATTTGTTGCCATGAGTTTAATTCTTAATCGCGAGCTGAGTTGGTTGTCTTTTAATGAAAGAGTTCTGCAAGAAGCTATGGACACGAATGTGCCTCTAGTGGAACGGATCCGCTTTTTAGGCATTTACTCAAGTAATCTTGATGAATTTTTCCGTGTCCGTGTTGCCACTGTCCGACGGATGAAAGCCATTGACAAAGAAAAAATTGAAGGGTTTAATGGAACGCCTGGAGAATTGCTCGAAGAAATAAGAAGAATCGTTCTCATTCAGCAAAAATCATTTGAATGGGCCTATAAAAAAATACTAGTCGATTTTGCGAAACACAATGTTTTTCATATTACAGATAAAGATTTAAATCCTAAACAAGAGCTTAAGCTTCGTGCTTTTTATGAAGAAAAACTTAGGCACGCTATCGTTCCTTTGATTCTTGATAAAAAAACCCCTTTTCCAAGGTTAAAAGATTATCAAATCTATTTGGCGGTGAAGATGATTTATATCACCGCAAAAAAAGTGCGTTATGCTCTCGTACAGATTCCTTCTCAATTTTCACGCTTCTATCAACTCAAAGATGGTGAAAAGCAACAAATAATCTTAATTGATGATATCATTCGATTAAACCTTCGCGCCATTTTTTCAATTTTTAATTTTGATGAGATTGAAGCGCATACCTTTAAATTTACAAGAGACGCCGAACTTGATTTAGATGATGATTTATCCGAATCATTTATTGAAAAAATAGAAAAAAGTGTCAAGAATAGAAAAAAGGGAGAACCCTTGCGATTTGTTTATGACCAACAGATGCCGGAAGACATGTTGGAATATTTACTAGGTGGGTTGAATTTGAAGCAAGGTGTAAACACAATTCCTGGTGGCAGATACCATAATTTTAAAGATTTCAGTAAGTTTCCAAATTTCAACAACAAATCATTTGTATACCCAGCAATGCCACCACTTATTCACCCTTTACTAGAAGGGAAAAGAAGTGTATTCAAAGCAATCCTGGAACAAGATGTTTTGTTACATTTCCCTTATCACAAATTTACCTATGTGGTCGATTTGATTAGTGAAGCTGCAATAGATCCAAAAGTTGTTTCTATTAAAATAAATCTCTACCGTGTTGCCGAAGACTCGCAAGTAATGAATGCTTTAATGAACGCCGTCAGCAATGGAAAACAAGTAACGGTTGTCTTTGAATTACAAGCCCGTTTTGATGAAGAAAATAACCTGATCTGGTCGGAAAGGTTAAAGGAAAACGGTGCAGATGTCTATTATGGTTTGCCTCAGCGAAAAATTCATTCTAAACTTCTTCAAATTAAGCGAATTACAGGTAAAAAAATGCAAATCGTAAGTTATATTGGTACTGGTAATTTTCACGAAGGAACAGCGAAAATATATAGTGATTTAGCCTTGCTTACAGCAAACAAAAAAATCGCAAATGAAGTAGGAAGAGTTTTCGAACTTATAGAAACTGGAAACGAAAGTTATCCTTTTGAAGAATTAATCGTTTCACCCTTCAATTCTCGTGAAAAAATATTAAATCTTATCGACAATGAAATCAAGTTTGCGAAAAATGGAAATGCTGGTTTTATTAGAATTAAAATCAACAATCTTGTCGACAACGTAATGATAGAAAAACTCTACAAAGCAAGTAAAGCCGGTGTCAAAATTGAAATGATCGTTCGAGGAATTTGCACCCTTGTACCTAGAGTTCCAAACATAAGCGAGAATATTAAAGTCATCAGTATTGTTGACCGATATTTGGAACATGCTCGATTTATGATCTTCGGAAATAATAAAAAACCTTTGTACTTCATTTCCAGCGCAGATTGGATGGAACGAAATTTAAATAGTAGAATTGAAGTGACCACCCCTATCTATGATGAAACACTAAAGAAAGAAATTGATGTCATTTTCAACTATCAATGGAAAGGGAATGTTAAAGTTCGTGTTTTAGATAAAAACATGAAAAATCGTTATCATCGCAAAGATGATAAAAAACCTTTTCGAGCTCAATTTGAGTTGTACGAGCACTATTTAAAAATATTGAAAGAGGTTCATTAAACTTAAGTTTATAACCACGAATACTTTTACTAAATCTATAGCGTTCTAAAGGTAGTCCGAAGAAATTTTTGTCTAATTTATTGTTGTCATTTATATCGTGACAAACACCAATTACATAGCTTGCTTTGGCTAAATCTTTAATGCTTATCCGCAAGTTTCCCCAGTAGAACGTAAATTGTTTACGTAGTACGCTTTTAACTTTGCTTAAAACAATGAGCAAAGATGAAAAT
>Ga0209702_10000337_pt1 | contig 96263 bp, 76 predicted proteins | sample FRY01_FD_187210 | JGI IMG/M metagenome (GOLD analysis project Ga0209702, IMG submission 187210) | Freshwater microbial communities from Lake Fryxell liftoff mats and glacier meltwater in Antarctica - FRY-01 (SPAdes) (version 2) | ecosystem: Environmental > Aquatic > Freshwater > Ice > Glacier... | reverse complement strand
TCAGATGGGGTTTACGCTTCGTTTTCTTTTCGATCTCCACTTCATCGGTCAAGTTCTCACGCTCTTTCACCTCCAGTTCGAAGAGGAGCGCCAGATTATGAGCGAGACACTCGAAGATTCCGAAGGTGGGATTGAGTCGATGATTCTGCCTGAGTTGAGCTGCCCTGATTGACCTTTCGCGGCCTTTTTGAAGTTCTCCCTTTTCGGTCGAATCGAAATTGAAGAGCTTTAGGTGAAATCTTCCCTCTGAAGTTGTCGTAACGATTTACTCTCTATGCACATTAAATCACTCTCCATCCTCCTAGCGCTGACCTCGGTCGCAGCGGCCCAAAAGGAGGCTCGCTATGTCCGAATTGAACTTCCGGGCAAAGGGCGAACCCTCACGCTCGCTGAGGTCGAGGTCACCTCTGGTGGCAAGAATATCGCCCAATCGGGGAAAGCCAGCCAGTCGTCTACTTCGAACAATGCGGTAGCCGAACGGGCCCTTGATGGGAATAAAGACCCTTCGTTTAGCGAGGGAGGTCAAACCCACGGCCAAGAGGGAGAAAAGGGACCGTGGTGGGAGCTCGATCTGGGGAAATCGGTTTCAATTGAAAATGTTTCGGTGTGGAACCGGGGTGAGGGAGATCTGGGTCAGCGTCTCGATGGTTTCACGCTGACTCTTTTGAACGAGAAGCGGAAAGCGGTCGCCAATGTGAAAGGGATCAAGGCTCCACTCTCATCTGTTTCCGTCAATTTCAAGAAGGATGGCGAGCTCAACTATCATGGTACTGATGGCAAGGTCGTGGTGATCAAAACCGTCAAAATTCCTGAAGGATACCGCGATCCTTCACCGTTCAAATTTCAGAAAGGCGACACCGTTGCGATCGTTGGAAATGGCCTCGCCGACCGGATGCAGCACGACGGTTGGACCGAGACGCTCATTCAAGCCGAATCGACTGGAATGGACCTGGAGTTCCGCAACATGAGTCTCACTGGAGACCGGGTGAACAAGTATCCCCGCTCCAGTGGATTTACCCCGATGACGGAGTATCTTAAGTTTGTAAAAGCCGATGTCGTAGTGGCGATGTTTGGATACAACGAATCGTTCGATACGAGCCCTGAGGCATATGCTGACGAGTTGGGTAAATTTGTTGAGACCGTTCGGATGGCCCAGCCCAATGGCGAGACCCTTCCACGCATCGTGCTTTGTAGTCCGATTGCTCACGAGAATCTTAATGATCGCAATCTTCCAAGTGGTCGTGCCAACAACACGCGCCTTGTCGCTCTTACCGAAGCAACCCGCCTGGCTGCGGTGAAGAATGGCGTGGCATTCTTGGATCTCTTTCACCCCTCGCTCGATCTCTACGCGACCGCCAAGTTCAACCTCACCCTCAATGGAGTTCATCTCAACGCAGATGGAAACCGTAAGATCGGTGAGATCATCGCCGGTGCGCTCTTAAATAAAAAGATTGAAGTGTCACCCAGCCATCAGCCGCTTCGCGAAGCCGTGCTCGATAAGAACTGGCAGTGGCATAACCGCTATCGCGCTGTCGATGGAAACGATGTTTGGGGTGGTCGCTCCGGTCTTAAGTTTGTGAACGAGCAGACCAATGCTGAAGTTCTTCAGCACGAGCTCAAGATGCTTGATGTCCTCACCGCCAACCGCGATAAGAAGATTTGGGCCCGTGCTGCTGGCAAGGATTTCAAAGTTGATGATTCAAACACGCCCGCACCCATCCCCGTGATTTCCAACGTGGGAGGTGGCTCTGGGAGTTCCAGCAAGGAGAAGGAAGGAAATCTTCAGTATCTTGACGGCAAGGAAGCGATTTCCAAGATGCACATGCCGGAAGGCTTCAAGGTGAACCTTTTTGCGGATGAGAAAAAGTTCCCCCAGCTCGCCAACCCGGTGCAACTGCAAGTGGACACCAAAGGACGTCTCTGGGCTGCGGCTTGGGCGACCTACCCGAAGTGGGAGCCTCTCAAGGAGATGAACGACGCGCTCCTCATTTTTGAAGATACCGACAATGATGGTGAAGCCGATAAGGTGAAGGAATTCGCCCGCGTTCACAATCCCCTTGGATTTGAGTTCTGGAATGGCGGAGTCATCGTGACCAGTCAGCCGGACATTATTTTTCTGAAGGATACTGATGGTGATGATGTTGCCGACGTGCGTTATGTCATCGCGCAGGGCCTTGGTTCATCCGACACCCATCACGCTGCCAACAACTTGGTCTTTGGACCTGACGGGGGCATTTACTGGCAGAGCGGGATTTTCCTTCAGCACAACCACGAGACTCCATGGGGGCCTTCACTGGCAACCGGAACGTCCGGAATGTATCGCTTTGATCCACGTCGCTACACCATTTCCTTCGTGGCGGTGAATAGTCCCAATCCGCACGGCACGAGCTTCGACCAGTGGGGCTACCTCTTCGCGAATGATGGCACCGGTGGGAATTCCTATCAGGTGCGTCCCGACAAGAATGGCTTCAAGATGTTTCCATTGCTGAACAAGGAAGTCCGTCCGGTGTCTGCCGATGCCATTGTTTCCAGCACGCACTTTCCAGAGGAAATGCAGCAGAACTTCATTCTCTGCAATACCATCGGCTACCTTGGAATTAAGCAGTATCAGATGCACCGCGATGGCTTTGAAGAACAGAAGTATGGCCTTGGTGAAATCTGGGGAACGCCGGCTGATGAACTTCTCTACAGCGATGACAAAAATTTCCGTCCTACCGATGTCATCTTCGGTGAAGACGGAGCGATGTATGTCGCTGACTGGCACAACGTCATCATCGGCCACATGCAGCACAACGTGCGCGACCCGAATCGCGACAAGAAGCATGGTCGGATTTACCGCATGACCTATGAAGGCCGTCCGCTTCAGAAGCCGGTCAAGATTGATGGAGCTTCGCTTCCCGAGTTGCTCAACAACTTCAAGCACCCTGACATGAACGTGCGTCACCGCACCCGCGTTGAAATCAGTGAGCGTGACTCTGACGAGGTGATCAAAGCGACCCAAGAGTGGGTGAAGCAGTTTGATCCTGCCAAGGCCGCTGATGGCATCCCGATGCTCGAAGCGCTTTGGGTTCACCAGCAGCACAACGTTCGTGATATGGATCTTCTTGAGAAGGTTCTCGGCTCCGCTGACAAGCACGTTCAGATGGGTGCGGCCACGGTCAAGCACTGGTGGGGACCTGCCGATCCAGCCAAGGGCGGCCAGGAAATCGAATTGGAAGAAGAGATGGTTCTGAAAAAAGGAGGGATCGAATCCGACACCGCTGATCTCACCACCGTTCGTGTCAATACCATCGTTGAGAAGATCCAGTTCGATGTGAAGGAGTTCGAGGTAAAGGCTGGGAAGAAGATCAAACTGATCCTCGTGAACCCTGATTTCATGCCGCATAACCTCGTCATCGTGAAGCCCGGCTCTGCTGATTCGGTCGCTGCGGCGGCCATTGAGCTGGGAGCTGACGGTTTTAAGAAGAATTTCGTTCCTGAGGATGCCAACATCCTTGTGGCGACCAAGCTTCTTGACAACCGGCAGGAGCAGGAGATCGAGTTTACCGCGCCGACCGAGGCCGGAGACTATCCCTTCATCTGCACCTTCCCAGGTCACGCCCTTCTGATGCGTGGTGTCATGAAGGTGAAGTAAGGGTTCCGCCATTTTCCAAAGCAAAAACCACCAGCTTCGGCTGGTGGTTTTTTTGTGTCTAGGTTTGGATGAGAGATCAGATTTCTAACGGAAGGTCACGGGGAGGGCCTTCTGGAGGTGGGCGCGGAGTTTGTCGTGGGCGTCGTCGACTTCCTTTTGCTTCATCGTGCCTTTGTCGGAACGGTAGGCGAAGGAGTAGGCGATGGACTTTTTGTCGGCGGCCATCTTCTCGCCGCTTGGATCGGAGAATTGGTCAAAGCAGGTTGCTGAGACGAGGAGAGGGTCTTGATGTTTCGCGAGGGCTTTCTCGATGTCGGCATTCGTGGTGGTGACCGGCAATTCCATGGCGATGTCCCGGCTGGAGCCGGGGAACTGGGGAAGGTGATCGACCTGGAACATGTCTTTGGCGAGGCCGAGGATTTTCTTGAGATCGAGTTCAGCGAGATAAAGAGGAGCGGCAAAGCCGAGTTCGCGGGTGCGGGAGGGCAGGACCTGCGCGTAGGCTCCGATGGGTTTGCCGTCGAGTTGGATGTCGCCGGCGAGGAGGAAGCCATCACGCGGGCGTGGTGAGAGCTGCACCGTCTTTCCGCCGAGGGCGGCCTGAATGGCACCCTTGAGGTCGTAGAGATCGATGCGGCGGCCATGGCTGGCGGTCCAGGCTGGCGGCAGGGCTTCGCCACCCATCAGGAGTGCGAGGGAGTCGGCTTCCAGGTCGGTCGCTTTGCCGCCGCCGACGTTGCGGAACTGGCGTCCGGCCTCGAAGAAGCGGAGGGATTTGGCACCTTGGCGAAGGTTATTCTCGGCGGTCGCGAGGAGTCCGGGAGTGAGGGAAGGGCGCAGGATGGCGTGATCTTCACTGAGCGGACGGGCTACTTTGACGAGGTCGCCTTCCTGCAGCGGGCGGATGGGGAGGCAGTCGCGCAGTTGGGACTCGGCGATGAGCTTGATGGTTTGCGCTTCGAAGAATCCGAGGGCGACGAGCGTCTTCTTGAGATCGAGAAGGCGGTCGTAGTCGCGGTCGATGGCACTTTCGTCAACGGCGGTGCCGCCGGTGCGGGAGGGGACGTTTTCGAGTCCGTGGACGCGGGCGATTTCTTCGACGAGATCAGCGGAGCGTTCAAGGTCGGCGCGCCAGCTTGGGATGTTCCAGAGATTGCCGTCTCCGGCGGTGAGACCGAGGCGGGTGAGGATGGCTCCGGCGTCTTCGAGCGAGATGCTGTCGTCCATGAGTTGGAGCATGCGGTCGACATCGAGTGCCACGGCGGGGAGTTCTCCGGGGAGTTCTCCGGCGGTGGAAGTTTGCGCCGAGGCTTCGCCACCGGCGATTTTGAGGATGAGAGCGGTTGCGAGGGCGGAGGCGGGGAGAACTTGTTGAGGGTCGACTCCGCGTTCGAAGCGGTAGGACGAATCCGAGGTGAGGAAGAGTCGGCGGGAAGTACGACGAATATCGGAGGTGGTGAAGTAGGCTGACTCGAGAAGGATGTCGGAGGTGTCTTCATTGACGCTGCTGTCGAGTCCACCCATCACGCCGGCGAGGGCGAGAGGAGTGCCGGCTTGGTCGGAGATGAGGCAGTCGATGTCGAGGAGGTCGTAGGTGGTTTCATCAAGAGCCTTGAACTTTTCGCCGTCGTTGGCTTGGCGGACATGGATGGGCCCGTTGACCTTGGCGGCATCGAAGGCGTGAAGGGGTTGGCCGAGTTCGTGGAGGACGTAGTTGGTGATGTCCACGATATTGTTGATGGGGCGCAGGCCGATTGCTTTGAGTTTCTTGGCGAGCCATTCTGGGCTGGCTGCGACGTTGACTCCTTTGATGGAAACGAGGGAGTAGAAGGGGCAGGTTGCCGAGTCTACGGTTACGACGGAAGGGTCGGCGGCGAGGGTGGTGGCACGTGAATTCTCGACCGGCTTCATCTCAGTATGAAGGAGGGCGGCGAGTTCGCGGGCGAGGCCGGAGTGGGAGAGGAGATCGGGACGATTGGGGGTGATTTCGACTTCGATGAGCGTGTCGGAATCGAAGAGGGTTTTCACGGGAGTGCCGACTTCGAAGGAGGGGTCGAGAATGAGGAGGCCGTCTTCTTGATCCTCGAGGCCAATTTCGGACCCGGCGGCGAGCATGCCGCGGGAGTCGACGCCGCGCATTTTACTTTCGCCAATTTTGAAGCCACTGGGGAGTTCGGCTCCGGGGAGGCAGCAGGGGACCTTATCGCCGATTTTGTAATTGTTGGCTCCGCAAACGATTTGGCGGAGTTGACCTTCACCGGCATCGACCTGGGTCACCTTGAGGCGGTCGGCGTCCGGGTGTTGGACGGCTTCTTTGATTTCGGCAACGACGATGAGCGCGCTCTCGACTCCGACGCTGTGGAGACCTTCCACTTCGATCCCGGCAAAGGTGAGGAGGTCGCAGACTTCGTTGAGAGTGCGCGTGCCGAGGTCGAGTCGTTCTTTGAGCCAATTGAGCGAGACGTTCATGTGGCGGGGAGACTTTGTGGAGTTGACGGGATTTTCAATGGCGAAATGCGGGAAATCAGCCTGATTTGCGCCGGAATGAGCGATTTCGAGGACAAAGCGGGCACAAAAATAGTTGAGAGAGGACTTGGGCGGGGTCGCTCGTGGTGGAGTTGCCGGTGGACTCAAGATGGCAGGTTCCGCTGAAATCCTTTACCTTGGTCTTTTCTTTCTAGGCACCACGGCTTGAGCCGGTGGATTCCCAATCAGGCTAGGTGATTTCGTGGGTGGCCACTTTGGGGGTGCCGGGCCTTGCGGGTTCCACCCTGGGCGCGCAGGTTCCGAGAAGAATTGCAAAAAGAAGAGATCATCGGACTTGCACCTCGCTTTGTTTGCAAAAGACTCCATGAATCAAACATAACAATTTTTAGCCATGATGAAGTTTTTGTCTCTCCTGAGTTCCTGTGCCCTGTTTCCAATGATCGCCTTTGGGGAAGGATCAGTTGATCGCGTTGAGCTGGAGGGGATATTACTGACTAATCCGGCGCTTACGAAAGCGCTGCAGTCTTCTCTCGTGCTCGCGAATGGAGGTTCGGCGACGCGGTTGGGACAGCAGATGGGGGATTTGGGGGGCGCGCGGATCGGGCCCTATGAATTTGAGGCGACGCTGAAGGATCCGGCTGCACAAAGCGCGAAGGTCTTGGTGACCTTGCATACGGAGGTGAAGTTTTTAGATGCGAGCGGGCGCGTGGTGCTTTTTGACGATATCAAGCCGGAGGCGGTGGGACTGAAGATTTCGGAGAAGTTTTTGCGATACGAAGTGGCCTCGGTTCCGGAAGTGGCTCCCGTGATTCCGCCGGGGGACGATGGCTTGGTCTGGGAGGAGTTTGCGCTGCCCTTTGGAGCGGGTGAGAGTGGGACCTGCCGCCGGGGGTCTCTCGGTGGGGCGGTGAAAGAAATGGAGATCAACTACGACGAAGGCGATCTCATCGGGTGGACCTTTTCGCTGATCTTCGATGAGAAGAATCTGCCGGCGAAAGTGATCGCGAGCTCCAGCACTTTCCGCGAAGTGGCTCCCGGAAAAACCGAGGATCAGATTAAGACCCGGATTCTGGAATATCGTGGCGGACAGCTTGTGAAAGTGAGTGCGAGCGAGGGGACGGATGCGCAGGGCATCCCGGCAAATTTCGAAAACTTGATGGTGACGAGTGTGGCATCGAATCGAGTTTATCGGACGGTTGTGCAAATGCGGATTGCTGAGAAACAGCAGCTCGTTGAATTGGTGCAAGATGCGGTTGATGCCCAGAATCGGCTTACCGAGCCTTTGGTGAGCGTGGGCGATGCCCGTTGGAAGCCCATTCCTATTCCGGTGAAGCCAATGCCCGTGGACGCGAGTTATACCACGTCAGCGGCGGCTCTTTATTATTTGCGGGATTTGAGACTTCTGGCAGCGGTGGATTCTGTCGAGCAACCGGCTCACCTCTGGAATGATCTGCTTTCGTTGAAGGACGGGGTGACGTCAGTTTTGGTGACTGCGTCTGGCTATCAAGACGACGAGATTGAGGGGGAGCGATTCTTGGTTCAGGTCACCCAGGTGGCCGGTGGTTGGGAGTTGGCGAGCGTGAGCAAGCAGGTCAAAAAGTGGCGCGTCGAGGATTGGGAGTAATTCTCCCCTAAACAAAAACGGGCGGCTCCGAAGAGACGCCCGTTTGAAAATGAGGAAGAAGCGGGCTAGCGAATCCGTTGGAGGAGCCATGGGAGAAGAGCGCTGATGGCGATGCGTTCTTGTTCCATGGAATCACGGTGGCGAATGGTGACAGTGTCCTTGAGGGAGGCCTCTTCTTCGCCGAGGGTCTCGAAGTCGATGGCGATGCAGAAGGGCGTTCCGATTTCGTCCTGGCGACGGTAGCGGCGGCCGATGGCGGCGGAGTCATCGTAGAAGACATTCATGAAAGGCTGGAGGAGATTTTTCACTTCCTTGGCCTTAGCGACAAGCTCGGGCTTGTTCTTCAAGAGCGGGAGAATGGCGACCTTGATAGGGGCTACGGAGGGCTTGAAGCGCATGACGGTGCGGACGTCCGCCTTGCCATCTTCCTTGGTAAGATCTTCTTCATCGTAAGCTTCACAGATGAGGGCGAGAATGGTGCGGTCGCAACCGGCGGAGGGCTCAACGACGTGCGGGATGAAGCGTTCTTTGGTTTCTTCGTCGAAGTATTCGAGAGGGCGGCCGGAGTGCTTCTGGTGCTGGCCGAGGTCGTAGTCGCCGCGGTAGGCGACACCCTCGAGCTCTTGCTGGCCGAAGGGGAAATCGTATTCGATGTCGTAGGTCTTTTGGGAGTAGTGGGCGCGCTCGCCATCGGGGATATCGAGGACATGGAGCTTCTCCTTATCGAGTCCGATTTCTTCGTAGAAGGCGAGTCGGTTGGCGAGCCATTCGTCGGTGAGGCGGAGGCCGTCTTCGGGGCGGCAGAAGTATTCCACTTCCATTTGCTCGAATTCACGCGAGCGGAAGGTGAAGTTACGCGGGTTGATTTCGTTGCGGAAGGATTTGCCGATTTGGGCGATTCCGAAGGGGAGCTTCACGCGGTTGGAGTCGAGGACGTTCTTGTATTGGACGAAGATGGACTGCGCGGTTTCGGGACGAAGGTAAGCAGTCGCGTTAGGATCATTTTCATCGGCCGAGGCACCCATTTGGGTCTTGAACATGAGTTCAAAATCGCGGGCCTCGGTGAGGAGGGATCCGTTGTCGGGATTGTAGTTCGTGACGGCGGTCTCTTCGGTGGTGGACTCGCCGGTGAGGGTGAGTTTCTTGGGAGAGATTTGTTTGTCGTTGAGGAACTGGGCGTAGAACTCGCGCGCGGTCTTGCGGGCCTTGTTCTCGTCCTGGTTCGGTTGGTTGAGGAGCACGGAATACGGGCGATCGACAGACCAGCCGGACTCTTCATGGGAAGCTCCGGTGAAGTGGTAAGCGGTGCCGGACTGGGGCTCGATTTGATCCGCGCGGAGACGGGCCTTGGTGAGAAGGCAGTCGCACATCGGATCGGAGAATCCGCCGATATGGCCGGAGGCCATGAGGACGGCCTGGTGGGTGAGGATGGATCCGTCGAGGCCGAGGATGTCATCGCGTTCTTGGACGTTTTTACGCCACCAGATCTCTTTGAGGTTGCGCTTCAGTTCTGTGCCGAGGGGGCCGTAGTCCCAGCATCCGTTCAAGCCGCCGTAGAGTTCGGCGGATTGGAAGATGAAGCCTTTGCGTTTGCACAGGGAAACGATTTTTTCCATGCGGGCGGTGTCGGTCTGGTCTTTATTAGCCATCGGTTTGGAATGCTGATTGAGCGGGCGGCGAGGAAACAGGAAGAAAGTCAGTCGGGAAAGGGTTTTTTAGGAAATCCGCTTGCACGGTGAGCATGAAGGAAGGAGCGTTCCCGCAAGTGAAGATTGCAAGTTTCTGGAAATTGCCTGAGGTGGTTCTTCCGGAGGAGCATGCGCTGTTGCGGGAGTGGCTGGCCGGACGGCCTGAGTTTCAGGATCACGTGGTGTTCAGGACTTCGGGTTCGAGCGGGGTGGAGAAATGGGTCGCGTTGTCGAAGGCGGCTCTTGAATGGTCGGCGCGGCGGGTCATTAATTATCTGGAAATGACAGCCTTGGATGTTTGCGGACTGGCTTTGCCGGGAGTGCACGTGGGCGGGTTTGGATTGAGGTTGCGCGCTCATTTGAGCGGGGCGTCTTTGGTGGAGTTCGAGGGGAAATGGAATGGGGGAAGATTTGGTGAGTGGTGTGCGCGGGAAGGGGTCACGGTTTCCTCTCTCGTGCCGACGCAGGTCAGGGACCTGGTTGAGGCGGGGGTGTCGGCGCCGTCCTGTTTGAGATCGATCGTGGTCGGCGGTGGCGTGTTGAAGCCGGAGCTGGCTGAACAGGCCAAATTGTTTGGTTGGCCGGTGTTGCCGAGCTACGGAATGACCGAGACCGCGGCGCAAATTGCGACAGGCGATGGGCTCCCGCTTTTTGATGGTTGGGATGCGAGAATCGAAGATGGGTGCCTGGTGGTGAAGGGAGGTGGGTTATTGACGGCGGTGATTCGGCGAGAGGGAGAGGGCTTTGTGGCGGACGATCCCAAGGTGGGCGGGTGGTTCCTGACCTCGGACCGGGCAGAGTTGGATGGAAGGTATTTGCGCATTCTTGGGAGGGCCGATCGGCGGGTAAAGGTGCTGGGGAGCTTGGTGGATCTTGAGGTTCTGGAGGAGTTTTGGAGGGGGGAGCTCGGATGCGAGCTTGCTCTGGTGACCCGGCCTGATGACCGGCGGGGGGCGGCTTTGATTTTATTTGTGGAGGGAGAAGTGGTGGGGATTGAGAAGATTAATCGGGCGCTTTTGGGGCCCGAGCGAGTGATGGCCTATCAGGTAGTTAGAGCTCTCCCGAGGTCGTCCTTGGGGAAAATCGATCGAACAAGGTTGCGAGAGATCGTGTTGGATTTTTCCTGATCTTGACAGTTGGCGTAAGGGACTGGTTTATACGCGTTAGCGGATGCGGGGCCAATGCTTTGCCGCTCATGTCACCCTCAGTAGGGGTGACATGAGCGATTTGGTAGAAACCGGCGTACGTTTGATGTAATAGATTTTCAATGAGTCACGTTTTCATGGACATGAAGAGACTGCTTTCCGTTGTCACCTGCGGCACTGGATTGTTCTTTTCCGGATGCTCAACCCCTCCCCCGCCTGTCGAACCTCCGGCCTGGGGGGCGGGTGTCTCCCGGGAAGTGCAAGCCCTCGGCGTGTCTAACTGGATTGTCGTTGCCGAGTCGTCGTTCCCCGTGATTTCCCGTCGCGGGGTTCGCACCATGGTTGTCGATGCTGAGATTCCCGAATTGGTCGACTACATCGTCAATGACCTTGAGCAATCGTCGAATGTGATTGCGAGATTTAATACGGCCCGCGAATTACCTTACGTGAGTAACGACAACGCTCCCGGAGCTGATGAATTTCGCAAATTGCTTACGGAAGCTCTCCATGGTCATCCCGTCCGGGAAATGGACCATCGTTCGCTGACCTTGCTTGCACATAGCGACGCATCGAAGTATGCCGTCCTCGTTCTGAAGACAAAAACGACTCTTCCCTACTCCAATGTTTTCATTGAACTGGACAGCGGATATTGGGATCGCGCGTCTGAGGACAAGTTGCGTGCGGACATGACTGCAGCGCAGCAACCTGCGCCGCAACCATGAAAAAAAGCACTGAAGAAATCGACCGGGAACGCGAAGAAGCTTGGGTAGGTGATGCCGTTTTGGCGCTCTACGTCCGTGAGTGGCTTTTACGAGAGCATCGCCGAATCGATGGCGATGCCTTCATTCGGGCGACTTCCAATGACTTTCTGAGATTGAAGGGAAATCCCACCTCGGTCGAGGCCGAGATCGGTCGGGCTTATCGAGAAGGCGGGCTTCAGGCGGGCTTCGACTACGTCGAGGAGAAGCTCATTCCTCTGTTTGTTCAGCGGGAAAAGGTGCGAGAGCGCCAAAAATCGCGTCGTTAGACGGATGGGGGATGTGTGATCGATTTTTGTGCGATGAAGCGACTTCTTTTACTAACCGTGATGAGTGTGTCTTGCGTGTAGGTGCAGATGACGAAGGCTTTTGCGAAGGAGCACTACGCGAAACTCGTCTAATCCCGGGAGTTGAAAAGCCGGGAGGTGAAGGAAGGATGCGAAGACTTCGTGGCGCTGCCCGAGCCGAACCTTAGATCGCTATTCGGGGACAACGCGAGCCTTCCCTGCCTTGAGAAAGAGGGGGTCTTTTTGACCTTGAGCTGGTCGGGTGAAGGGTGAGCTTTTCCAATTTGGTTGTGAATAGTCACCGGTTCCTCGAAATTGGAAGATTCCCTTAAAGGGCTGGAGAGGAAGGGTCAGGAATCCAAGGGGGCCCCGGGCATTGAGGCGAACGGTCATATCCATGCGTTCGGAGGCAAGGTCGATCCAGCCATCGCCCGTGAGGGTAATGTTGGTGGAAACGGCAACGAAATCCTGGGTCTGCAAAACTCCTTTGCGAATGGCAAAGGTTGCGGAGGCATCCTTGGCATGTTCGTAGCCCATTCGCTTGTCGCCGAGAACTCCTGCAATGATGGGGGAGAGGGGGCCCAGGACGGGCAGTGAAACTAAATTACCGCTACGAATGCCGATGAGGCCGTCGGCATTGAATTGGCGGATGCCGCCGTCCGAACCCCGAAAATCGATACTGCCGGTGAGTGTTCCTTTTTCCTCTTCTTTGAATTGATAGACGCGAGAGATTTCCGGGAAGGAAAGGCTATCCCACTTGATGGCTCCGCGATAGGCCGTGTTGTCACCGGCATCGACAAAAACAGCACCGCTGGCGGTTCCTCCGAGGGTGGCAAAGGCGAGGTTTTTGATGGTGATTTGGGTGCCAATGACCATGACATCCGCGTTGACATTGTTGAGCGGGAGGATTTCCCCGAGGAAAGGGTAGTCGGTCTGCCCCCTTGTTCTGAGGGCCACACTGAAGTTGGTATTGTGTCGTTCGTTCGGGCGACCGGCGAAGGTTCCATTCAAAACGACCGTCGGGGGCTGATGGAAGCGGTAGTTTTCCTCGAGGTGTTGGGCGGTTTTGGGAGCAAAGATTCGGATGACGGGGGTGGGCCAGAGATTGCCCCTGAGATTGTTGATGGTGGTGATTCGCGATTCCGTGTTGTAGAGAACCCGATCGGCGAAAACGGCCTCGGAAGAAGCGGCCCGGAACCGCGAACGGGCCTTTTCTTTTTCATCGTTGAGGAGGCCGGAGATTTCCGAAAATTCGGCTTCTCCTGGGATGAAGTTGTAGTCACATGACAGGTGGTGCATGGAGGTTCCTCGGAAGGTGAAGTCCCTGAGGCTGACTTTTCCGGAGGCCGCCCAGTCCTTGAGATTGTTGCGGTTGATCGAGCCGATGGCATTTACCGCGATGGTTGAATTCTCGTAAAATTTGAGGGTGCTCACTGCGGCATCCAGTCCGCCGCCGGGCTCGATAAAGGGGCGGAAGGCTTCGAGCGGAAGGGTGGATTTGAGGTCGTAGCGAACGAGACTATTCTGGGCGAGAATCTCCCCTTCGAGCTGTCCGTTGGCGTGGCGGACCTTCAGGTCGCGAAGGTAGAGGTCGCCATCCTGCCACGAGAACTCAGAAGAAAGGCCTTCGTAGGGTGAGTCGAGAAACTGAAAGCGATTGATGCGGGCGTTTCCGACGGCCTTGACCGAGAATGGTTTTCCGAGTGGCGCTGAGAATGTGCCGACAACGTCAATCAAGGGGGCATCTGTAAGGGTGAGATTGTCAAGGACCACGATGCCAAAGCAGGATTTCAGGAAAGCCTGAAGCTGCAGGGTTGAGGTGAGATCGAAGCGGCTTTCCCGGCGCAGAATGCTCCAGTCGGCCTTCCCGGCAGCTGCGCCGCTGGCGTCCTCGAGGAGGATCTGGTCGAGGGTGACAAGCTGGCCTTTGAAATCACCCGCGATGGCAAGGCGGTTGAGCTGGTAGTCCTTACGGGCAATATTCTGGGCCTCGAGGGAAAAGCGCGTGCTCATTCTTTCTGGGTTGTTGAGCTCACCCCGGGTCGAAAACGTGAGCTCGGGTGGCGAGTCATTTTCCATCGTCCACAGGGCCAGTTCGTCGAGAACGATACTCAGAATCTTATTGCTTTGGTTCGGGTCGCGATCTTTTGGATCCGGTTTTTTGAGGTCTTGCAATTTGAGGTCTGTCGAAAACGAAACGCGGATTCCTTCGATCAAGCCGGAGGCATCATCGATCTGGGCCCGATCGTTGTCTGTGATGATCAGGGCTCCGTTGATCCCGTTGGCGGTGACGATGCGTCCGTTTTCATCCACTGGGATTTTAGCGGTGCCATCCAAGATCTCGAGTTTGCGAAGGCGAAGTTTCCCGCGCAGGGCTTTCGTTTTATCCAAATCAATGATGACCTCCTTGGCCTCCAACATCGGTTTTCCGTCGCCTGCCTGGGCGTAGAACCCGACATCGGTGGCGACGAGACCGCGTCGCAGGTCGTAGTGCAGGGTTTCAAATGTGAGGTGAAGACCCTTGTCCGAGAGTTGGCTTTTCAGCCAATTGCCATACTGGCCGGGGAAGCCCACCTTGTTGAGGTAGATTGTGCCACAAACTGTCCCGAGAAAAATCACCCCGAAGATGATCATGAGGATGGTTTTGGCGAATCGAAAGGCATGGCCCATGGCGGAACCATAGCGGCCTTTTTTCGGAAAGTCGAATCAGGGAACGGGAGTCTGTTCTAAGGCCGAGGTCAGGAGGTGATCGGCATCGGGCGTGGCCTCGGAAAGGAGGCGGTGGCGCAGGACGTGGGGGAAAATTTTCTGAACGTGATCTGGGTGGACCGCGCTTTGGCCATCGAGGAGAGCCGAGGCCTGGGAGGCACGTTGCAGGGCGAGCGTGGCACGGATTGAGACGGCGTGGTCTTGTCCTAAAATGGTGCGGACCGCCTGGCAAAGAGCGAGGAGGTAGCGTTGCAGGGTGTCCGAAACCGGAATGCGGCTGGACTGGATCTGAAGGGCGCGGAGTTCATCGAGCGAGATGACTTCGGTCGCGGTGGGGGTTCGCGTTTCCATGTTGGAATGGTAGCGAAGGATTTCGAGCTGTGTCCGGTCGTCGGGCAGGCTCATGGGGATGGACAGAAGGAAGCGGTCGAGCTGGGGCTCGGGAAGGGGGAAGGTGCCGGTCGATGAGGTGTCGTTTTGAGTCGCGACAACGAGGAAGGGATCGGGGAGCTCGCGGGTCGTTCCATCGATGGTGACCTGTCGTTCGTTCATGGCCTCGAGTAAGGAGGACTGGGTCCGGGGTGAGGCGCGGTTGATTTCGTCGGCGAGGAGGAGGTTAGCGAAGACGGGGCCGGCGATGAAGTCGAACTCACCGCTTTGTTGGCGATAGAGATTGTAGCCGAGAATGTCGGAGGGGAGGAGGTCAGGGGTAAACTGAACCCTGCGGAAGGCGCCTCCCAGTGAGGTTGCAAGAGTCTGGGCTAGGGTGGTTTTACCAATGCCCGGAGGGCCGGTGACGAGGGCGTGTCCGCGGGCGAGGAGAGCGGTCACTAGGAGGTCGACGGCTTCGTCCGAGCCTAGGACGTTGGCGAGGAGTTGTTCGCGGAGTTTTTGGAGGGGCATGCAGGACAGGGGCTACTGTCGGAGTTGAAATTCAGAGTAAGGCTCCTCCGCCTGAACGACTTCGCGGACTTTGAGGAGCGGGTAAACGTCTCCGTTGATGGTTTCAAAAGTGAGGGTGCCCCCGGCCTTGACCCAGTCCTTGGGGGACGGGCGGGTTGCTCCTTCTGGGAACTCAAGGGCGACATCGACCATCTGCATGTCTGCGGCACAGCACGTAATGATAGAGCGGAAGATTCGCATCCGATCGCCCTTTTCGTTGTTGAGGGTTTCCGGGGCGATCCGGCCTTCGAGTTCGACCGGGAGGCCATCGAAGATGCCTTGGATTTCGCGATCTCCGGCGGCGTAGAAGGCGGTGATCATGCTGATTTGAAACTCGCCCTGTTCGTTGCGCGAGACATTCTTTTCTAGGTCCTCGCGGGTAAAGGGCGGGCGGTTTTCGGTTTGGGCGACACTTTGAATGGAGATTTTTTTCTTGGACAAGGCCGTGAAGGAGAAGGTGTCCGTGGTGTAGCTCATCGCGAGAATGAGCGGAACAAGAGTGAGGAGAGCGGTAATGAAGAGACCGTGTCCTTCATTGTGGTGGTGATCACAGGCGTCGCAGTCATCGTGATCTTGGCCGTGGACATGATGATCGTGATCGCAGCTGTGGTCCTTGTGGTCGTGGTCGTGTCCACAGTCGGCGTGGTCATCATGAGGGTGGTCGTGCCCACAGTCCTTGTGATCATGGTGCTGGCTGTGCATCTTCTCCTTGGGGTTGATGAGGGAATAGATGCCGAGAATGAGGATGCCGATGCCCCCTGCGAGAATGAAGTGGTGGAAGTCCGGGGCGAGGTATTTCCGTACTCTGGTGGAGTAATAAAAATACAATAGAAGACCTCCCCATGAGCAGGCGATCAGCCCGAAGAGGCGAGTTTGCAGCGAGGTCATGAGGGCAGGGGCATGGTGGATTGTTGATCCATCCAGATGGGGAGGATTTGAGTCTCAAAGAGAAGGGCGAGGGCACCCGTGAGGATGAAGATGGCGATGACTAGGAAGACGATGAATTTCCAGCGGAAGACGGTGGAGTAGAGGAAGATGAGTTTGGCATCGATCATGGGGCCGAAGACCATGAAAGCGAGCTTGGGGCCGTATCGGAAGTTGGCGAAGTTCGCCGCGATAAAGGCGTCGGAGGTGGAACACAGGCTCAGGACAAAGGCGAGGACCATCATGCCAGCGCTGCCGATGATCGAATTGTTCGCGAGGTTTTGCCAAAACTCGGAGGTGGGATCGATGACGGTGGTTTTGAGCAGGGCGGTCAGGACGACGCCGATGGTGAAGTAAAGGCCGACATCCATGAGGTCGCGCAGGGAGTTGTTGAGAGCGGCATTGATACTCTTGGGGTGCTGGTGGTGGTGGTCATCGTCTGCCTTCATGGAGGGCTTGAGGAAGAGTTCGTGTGCGATCCGGGACACGATGAGAGCGATGATGACCGCGATCATATAGCCCATCGCTAGGCGGGAGAAGGTCACCGGGATGGAGTCGCCAAAGGCCTTGTAGGTGCTGATGGCGGTGACTGGGTTGAAGATGGGGGCGGCCAGCATGTAAGCGAGGGCGCAGGAGACCGGGAGGCCGTTTTTGACGAGGCGTCGGATTACCGGGACGACGGCGCACTCGCAGACTGGAAAGATGGCGCCGAGGAGTCCGCTGACAAAGATGGCTAGGACGGGATTCTTCGGGAGGATTTTCTCAAAAGTTCCTCGTGGCAGGTAGGTGCCGAGAAAGCCACTTACCAAGGTCCCCATGAAGATAAAGGGGAGTCCTTCGAGAAAGATTGAGAGGAACTCCATCGATCCGTCGGAGAGCTGTTCCTGTATTTCCTGAGTCACTGGGGCATACAAGCGTAAAGGGGGCCTGCTGATCCAACAAAAAAGCAAACCAAGTGGCCAACTTTGCAAAAGAGATGAGTGTTGAGTTTACTTTGGGGCAGGGTTTTTCAGAGAAATGATGTTAGAACCCGTGTTCGCAGACTCCGGCTTTCTTTTTTGGGAGAATCCGGATAGGGATCGGTCGATCCGATGAATTCTAAAAACGCCGAGCACTCCTTTGAAATCCTGCCCGGGCAGTCTTGGGGAATTGTGGGGCGGAACGGCAGTGGAAAATCGGGGCTCGCCTTGCAAATTGCGGAAGCGGATGGCGGAAGCTTTTCCCGCCGGGTGCTCGTGTCCTTCGAATCGGAAGACGCCTTGTTGGAGCGGGAAATCCGCGAGGATGATTCGGAGTTTTTGGACAAGCAGGATCCGGGAAGGTCGGTGACCGAGTTGATCGATGAGGTGAAGACGGGCGACTCTCCCGCGATCGAGCCACTCATCGAGGAACTCGGGATGAAGAGCTATCTTCATCGTGGTTTTCGATTGCTTTCAACCGGAGAGCGTCGTCGTCTCATGTTGGCCCGGGCGCTGGTGCAATCACCGGATCTTCTCGTTCTCGATGAACCCTTCGATGGTCTGGACCAGGGATTTCGAATCCATCTTGCCGGGATGTTGCAGGAGCTCTCGAAGCGGGTCACTTTGATCATCGTGGCCAATCGTCTGAGCGATCTCGACGGGCTTGTAAGTCACTTGGCCTGCGTCGAAGATGGGGCCTGTGTCATTAGTGGTCCACGTTCCGGGGTGGAAGAAAACCCGGCCTTTATTCAGCTGATAGGAATGGCGGAACTGGCCTTGGAAGTTCCTCCCCGACTCGATGCCATCGCGCCTTCGGAATTCGGAGGAACTCCGGTGGTGATGAAAAAGATCACCGTGGTTCATGGGGGACGCGAAATCATTTCATCGCTCGATTGGCAGGTGGAACGTGGTCAGAACTGGAAGATCTCCGGGCCCAATGGTTGTGGCAAATCGACCCTCGTCAATCTCGTCACCGGTGACCATCCCCAGTGCTATTCCAATCAGGTCACCGTGATGGGAATGCGACGGGGGAGTGGCGAATCGATCTGGGATGTTAAGAATCACATCGGGATTGTGTCGCCAGCTTTGCATCAACTCTACCGGGTGAGTGTGAATGCCCGGACGGTGATTGTTTCGGGATTTTTCGACAGCGTGGGGCTTTATCAAGAAGCTTCGCCCGCGCAGTGGGAGATCGGGGAGAAGTGGCTCGCGGTCATTGGAATGTCAGCGGAGGCCGACCGGCCTTTTCGTTCGCTTAGTTATGGTCAACAACGCTTGCTGCTCATCGCGAGGGCGCTGGTGAAACATCCTCCCCTTTTGATTCTCGATGAACCCTGCCAGGGGCTCGATCCGCTCAACCGGGTGCTTGTGTTGCGCGTGATTGACCGCCTTGTCGCGACCGGTCTTACGCAGTTGCTTTACATCACCCACGAACCGGAGGATCGGCTGGAATGCGTGACCCATCATCTCAGTCACGATGGTGATCGATGGAGGGTCATCGAGGTTTCCTAGTTCTCCAAACGCTCCCTGCCGAGATAGACCCTGATCAGGTTCCGAATATCGCGGAAGATGATGAGGAGAACGGGGAGGAGGAAGAGGGTGATGATGGTGGCGAAGAGAATGCCGAAGGCGAGCGAGGCCGCCATGGGTTTCAGGAACTGGGCCTGCACTTCCTTCTCTAAGAGAAGTGGGGCGAGGCCGAAGAAAGTGGTGAGCGAGGTCAGGAGGATGGCCCGGAAACGGTTGGCTCCGGCAATGCGGCAAGCTTGGGCCAAGGTGTGTTCGTGATCCTTGCGGAGGTCGTTGATGTGGCAGACGAGAACGAGGGAGTCGTTGACCACCACTCCGGATAGGGCGAGCACTCCGAAGAGCGAGAGGATGGAAACGGGAATGCCCATCGCGTAGTGACCCAGAATGGCACCGATCACGCCGAAGGGAATGACGGTCATGATGATGAGCGGTTGGATGTAGCTTCGCAAGGGAATGGCGATCAGGACGTAGATGAAGACGATGGAGAAGATGAAGCCGGTGATGAGGGACTGCAGGGAGCGGTTGCGTTCCTCGACCTGCCCGCTTTCCCCGATCGTGATGCCGGGATGCCGCGATTTCATCGTCGGGAAGAACTCTTTGGCGAGCTGGGTGTTGACGTCTCCGGGGGACGTTGTGCCCTTGTCGATGGAGGCGGAGACGGTCACGACGCGCTTGTTGTCGAATCGTTCGATGGATGCGAGCGAAGCGGTGTATTCGGTATCTGCGACGACCGAGAAGGGAATGGTGGAGCCATCAGGTTTACGAAGGCGCATGTTGCGGAGGGTTTCGAGCGAGCCGCGTTCTTCGTAGGGATAGCGAACCATGACGCGGACTTCTTCGCGACCACGCTGCACCCGTTGGGCTTCGCGCCCGAAGAAGGCATCGCGCACGCCCACCGCGAGATCTCGTTTGGTGAGATCGGCGGCCTGTCCTTCGGGCGTGATGGAGTAGCGGATTTCCGGGCGACCTGAGTTGAAGGAATCAGTGACGTCGAAGACGCCGGTGAAGGTATCGAGGATTTCCTTCATCTCCGCCGCTGCGATTCTCAATTCGTCGAGATCCTCGCTTTCCAGATTCACCTGGAAGTCACCTCCGGTTGGTCCGGCGGTGGCTCGGAAGGAAAGGGAGCGGGCTCCCGCGACGGTGCCGATTTCCTTGCGCCAGTCACCTACGATCTTGGAGGCGGGAAGGAACTCGCGTTCGGTGGAGCGGGTGAGTTCCGCCGCGACGTTGGCCCTGTCATTGGAGCTGGCCGAGATCTGCACTTCGAGGAAAGGATTGTGCCCAAATTCATCCTGATACTCTTTACCGAGTTTTTCGGTGGCGGCGGCGATGCGCTCGGCGGTTTGGTGAAGGTATTCCACTGATTGCCCTTGTTCGAGTTGCAGGTTCACGGCGGCACTATCGCTGTAAACACTGGGGAAGAAGACGAAGCGAATTTTCCCCGCCGGGAAGAGGCCGAGCACGATGATGAAGATGGCAACGAAGCCTGCCAAAGTGGCGTAACGCCATGAGATGAGAAGGCGGATGATGGGGAGGTAAACGCGTTCGATGAAGCGATTGAGGGAGTTGTTGACCCATTTTTGAAAGCGCGCCCATGAACGTGTCACGGCATTTCTCGGTTTGCGATGGACGTTGATGTGAGCGAGGTGGGCGGGGAGAATAATCTTCGACTCGAGGAGGGAGAAGGCGAGGCAGAAGACCACGGTGGTGGCGATCTGGCCGAAGACATTTCCCATGTTTCCGCTGACCTGGGTGAGAGGAAGGAAGGCTGCGATGGTGGTCACAACGCCGAAGGTCGCGGGGACGATCACCTTACTCACGCCGACGACGGTAGTGCGAAGGTGGGAATCGAGATCGGTCGTCAGTTCGGCGTTTTGTTTTTCCGAGAAGATGGATTCGCCGATCACGATGGCGTCATCGACCACGATGCCGAGGACGACGAGGAAGCCGAAGGCCGAGACGAGGTTGACCGACATGTCGAGGCCCGGAATGGGGAAGAGCGTGACGGCGCCGGCGAGTGAGACCGGGATGCCCACGGCGACCCAAAAGGCGAGTCTCAGGTTGAGGAAGATCATCAGAATTCCGAGGACGAGAAGCACGCCGATGAGACCATTGGTCCCGAGGAGTGTGAGGCGGTCGCGGATGTTGGTGGAGCCATCCTGCCAGCTTGCGATGTTCAGTCCGTCCGGGAGGTTGGTGTAGTTTTTGACGACCTCCTTACCCTGGTTGGTGGCTTCGATGAGGTCTTCGTTTCCTACCGTGGTGACCTTGAGACTGGTGGTGGGCAGACCGCGGAAGCGGTTGAGGGTTTGCTGATCGACGAAGCCGTCGCGAACCTGGGCCACGTCGCGCAACAAAATGCGAGTGCCGTCGGCATTCGTGCGGAGGGGGATCTCTTCGAAGTCGCGCTTGTTGTAAGCCTGATCTTTCGAGCGCAGGGCAATGTCGCCGCGATCGGAGCGGACGACACCGCCGCCGAGATCGAGTGAGTTGTTCGAGACGGCCTCGGAGACTTCGGCAAAGGTGAGGTCGTATTGACGGAGCTTGTCTTCGGAGGGCTCGATGGAGATTTCGTAGTCCCGGGCTCCGAAGATCGCGACCTGGGAGATCGCGGGTTGGCGCAGTAATTCGTCGCGGAGAGCGCGGGCTTCCTCCTTGCGAATTTCCTCGGAGACATCGCCGTAGAGTTCGATCCATAAGACCTCGCGTTGGCGTTGGTTCTCGGTGATGACCGGTTTTTCAGCCTGCTCGGGGAAGCGTTGGATGGCATCGACCTGGACCTTGACGTCATCTAACAGCTTTCGGATGGGATAGTTTTCCTTCGCCTCCACAGTGACGGTGGCGGAGCTCTCGGTGCTCACCGAGCTGATGTGGTGAATGCCGTCCACTGTTTGAAGGGATTCTTCAATTTGGATCGCGATTCCGCGTTCGACGTCCTCGGGTGTGCCGCCTCGGATGGGGACCCGCACCGTCACCGACTTGGCATCGAAGGACGGGAAGCCTTCCTTGCGGACATTGAAGGCGGTGAAAATGCCTGCCGCCAAGATGGAGAACATCAGGATATTCGCGACGACCGGGTTGGCCGCGAACCAGCTGATGAAGGGATGTTTGCGCAGGGGATCCATCGCGTTATTTTTCGGCGGGGGCGATGGCTTTGACGGACATGCCCGTGTCGTAATTGGTCAGCGGGCGAAGGGCGATGCGGAGCGGTGAGGCAAGTTCACCTTGAGCGAGTTTGACATAGGCGAAGCCGAGGTCGCTGTGAATGCGGTCGCCGGCGATGCGGACGAGCTTGTTGTCGGGATCGATGGCCCAGACGTAGGAGTCGTTGACGAGAGCGGCTTCGGGAATGCGGTGGACTTGGTTGATTGCTTTGGCCGTGATTTCGGCGTTCACGAAACTGCCGATGGTGAGCGGGGGATCGTGCTCGAAGGGATTCATGACCTCGGCAATGACGGTCACGACCTGGTCGCGCGAAATGGTGGGCGCGGTGCGGGTGATCTTGCCGGTCCATTGGGCATCGGGATAGAGCGCGGAGGTCAGGGTGAAGGCGAGGTCCTGCCTAGTCTTGGACGGAAGCGCAACGCGTCGGACTTGATCGGGCGTGAGTGGAAGGAAGATCTCGATCCGCTCGGTGGCGACGAGGGTGCCGAGAGGAGTTTGAGGATTGGCGAGATTTCCTAAGGAGGCACTGCGTGCCGTAATGAGGGAGTCGAAGGGCGCGGTGAGGGCGGTTCGCACGAGATCGGCAGCGGCTTTGTCAACGGCCGCTTTTGCCGAGTCGACGGAGCCACGGGCGGCGGCCAGTTGTGGTTCGCGCAGGACATAAGCGGGGGCATCTTTGAGCGCGCGACCTGAGATCGTCCAATCTTCGCTCGCTTGTTTGGCTCGGATTTCTTCCTCGGCGAGTGATCGTTGGGCAAGGGAAAAGTTGGCTTTTTGGGTGACGAGAGCGGCTTCGAAATCGGTGGGATCGATGCGAACGAGGACGGTATCTTTTTTGACGGTGCGGCCCACCCGGAAGTCGGGCGAAACCTCGATGATCTTACCCGTGACTTGAGCGTTGAGGATGGTTTCGAAGTAGCTCGAAACATTGCCGAAGGTGCGGACGGGCGGGGTGTAGTCGGCAGCGGTGCTCGTGAAGTAAGTGGTCTCGGTCGTAACGACGGAAGGCCTCTTTTTAGCAGGCTCGGGAGCGGAGAGAACTAACAGATAGTAGATGGCTCCTGCACCTATGAGAATGAGGAAGGGAACGATGAGTTTGAGGAAAAGCTTCATGTTGTTAGAGGGCTTTGCCGAGCGCGAGCGCGAGGGCGACGCGGTTCTGGTAACGGAGGGCGCGGATGTTGATGAGGGACTCCTCGGTGTTGAAGGCGCGGCGTTGCGTTTCGAGGAGGGAGAGGAGTTCGAGAAGGCCCGCTTCGTAGTTGCGGCGGACGCTGTCTTCGGCACTGAGCGCGGCGTTGAGAGCGCGCTGGGTGGAGGCTTCGCGGGAGGCGAGGGCGCCTTCCGAGCCGAGGGCGTCTTCGACTTCGCCAAGGGCTTTGAGAACGGCCGACTGATAACTGGCGTAGGCTTGTTGGGCCCGGGCGTTGGCGGCTCTGAGATCGGAGCGGCGCGCTCCGCCGTCGAGGAGGGGCGCGGTCATGTTGGCGGCGAAGGACCAGACGCTGAAGTTGGCGTTGGCGAGGTCCTTGAGAGTGGACGATTGCTGGCCGCCGCTCGCGGTGAGGCTGAAGCGCGGGTAGAGGTCGGTGTGGGCCACCGTGATGCGGGCGTCGGCGGCGCGGATACGTTGGTAGGCGGCATCGAGGTCCGGGCGCTTGAGCAGGATTTGCGAGGGAATGCCGGCGGGCACGCTGTGGGCGAGGGTCGGAAAATTCGCGGCCTGGCGGCGGGCATTGGGATAGTCGCCGGTGAGGGCGGCGAGACGGCGGGCCGCTTGGTCGCGCTGGTTGTTGCGGGCGGCGAGGCTGGCGCGGGTGTTTTCGATGTCGGTGCGGGCGAGGTCGACGTCGCCGAGGTTGGCGAGACCGCGTTCGAAACGTCGCTCGACCCGGTTGAAGGTGGACTCGAAACTCTTGAGGCTCCGTTCGTTGAGGTCGACCAACTGGCTTGCGGCGACGAGGTTGAAGTAGGCTTGCGCGGTTTGGGCGGCGAGGGATTGACGGGCGGCGGCGTAGTCGGCGGCGATGGCAGCCTGGTCACGGGAGGCGGCGGTCACGCCGGATTGGATGCGTCCCCAGACATCGAGCTCCCATTGGGCATCGAGAGTGGTGGAGAAGCGGTCCGGTTGCGTGCCTAAGTCAGAGGAGGAAGCTTCTGTGCTGGCATCGAGGCTGGGGTATAGGGAAGCGCGGGTGCGGCGGGTGTTGAAGCCGGCTTCTTCGAGCCGGGCGTAGCTCGCGCGGAGATCGGGATTCCGGGAAAGGGCGCGATTGATCAGGCCCGCGAGCTCGGATGAGGGGAAGAGGGTTTTCAGGGAAGATGCGACCTCGGGCACCGGCGGTTCCGAAGCATCATAACGAGCCGGAAGAGTTGAGGTATCGATCTTGCTCGTCGCCACCTGCGGGGCACAAGCCGCCAGGGCGAAAAGAGGAAGGAGAAAAAAAAAACGCATCGTCAGCAAAGGCCCCTACCGGAACCTTTGCGAAGGATAGCGCCTGTCTTTGGGAATGCATCCTCAAAGATGGGGCGGGGGAGTGATCCCAGATGCCCTCTCCAATGTTTTCATCGCTTCGTTCTTCTATCTCTTCAGGTGAGCTGATAATTCTTTCTTCAACGCACGCATTGGACTGAACCCGCAACCGCCGAAGACTCCCACGCCGAGCTTGAAAAGACCCTTTGGGATGCGGCGAACCAACTCTGGGCCAATGCGGACCTCAAGCCCTCCGAGTTCTCGCCCATTGTTCTTGGGCTCATCTTCCTGCGCTACGCCGAGACCCGCTTTGCCGCCGTCGCCGAGGAGATCCAGCCAAAGGCAGGCTCCCGTCGGAAGATTGGCCCAACCGACTACCATGCCAAGGGCGTGCTCTACCTGCCGGAGGAGGCGCGCTTCCCGCACCTGCTCCAGCTCCCCGAGGGCTCCGAGCTGGGGAAGGCCGTCAATGACGCGATGCGGGCGGTCGAAAAGGAAAACCCGGACCTCGCCGACGTCCTCCCGAAGACCTTTCAAGTTCTCGAGAACCGCACCCTCGCCGAGCTCCTCAAGGTCATGGCCTCCATCCCCATGGACAAGGAGGGCGACACCTTCGGGCTCATCTACGAATACTTCCTCGGCAAGTTCGCGATGTCCGAGGGGCAGAAGGGCGGCGAGTTCTACACGCCCACCTCTCTCGTCCGCCTCATCGTCGAGATCCTCGAGCCCTACCACGGGCGCATCTACGATCCCGCCTGCGGCTCCGGCGGCATGTTTATTCAGTCCGCTCGATTTGTGGAAGCACATCGAGCGAACAGAACCCTCACCCCGGCCCTCTCCCAGGGGGCGAGGGAGGAAGAGCGGGGTTATACCGGAGATCCTACCAAGGAGATTTCCTGCTACGGGCAGGAGCGGGTTACCGATACCGGTCGCCTCGCGCGGCTGAACCTCGCCGTCCACGGCCTCAGCGGCGACATCCGCCAGGGAAATACCTATTACGAGGACCTTCACGACTCCGTCGGCCGCTTCGACTTCGTGCTCGCCAATCCGCCCTTCAACGTCAGCAAGATCGACAAGGAACGCCTCGCCGACGACCCGCGCTACGCCTTCGGCCTGCCGCGCACCGACAATGGCAACTACCTCTGGATCCAGCACTTCCACGCCGCGCTCAGCAATAAGAGCGCCGGGTCACCCGGAGGACGGGCTGGCTTCGTCATGGCAAACTCCGCCGCCGACGCCCGCTCCTCCGAGCAGGACATCCGGGAAAAGCTCATCCGCAGCGGCCACGTCGATGTCATGGTCAGCATCGGGCCGAACTTCTTCTTCACCGTCACCCTGCCCTGCACCCTCTGGTTTTTTGACAAAGGCAAGACCGGCACCCCGCGTGAGGACACCGTGCTCTTCCTCGATGCCCGCCACGTCTTCCGCCAGCTTGATCGCGCCCACCGTGACTTCACCGCCGCGCAGAACGAGTTCCTCGCAAACGTTGTTCGTCTCTACCGTGGTGAAGCCTGTGAATTCGAGAACGGCTCCGAAGAAAAGATTCGTGAAGTCTTCGGTTCTTCCCTGAAAACTAGCAACTTACCAAGATGTCCCGGGCCTGTGCAAAGCGGCTACCCGCGCGGAAATCGAAGCGCAGGGCTGGTCGCTCAATCCCGGTCGCTATGTCGGCGTCGCCAAGGGCGAGGATCTCAGTGACGGGGATTTCAAGGAACGCCTCGAAGCGCTCAATGAGGAACTTGAGGTGCTGAACGCGGAGGCACGGGAGTTGGAGGAACGGATCGCGGGGAACGTCACGGAAATATTAGAAATCTCATGAATACGGAAAAAATAGAGAGCCTCACGAACACGTTTGAAGGTCACGCCCAACAAACGGAGACCGGTGTGGAATACTGGCTGGCAAGGGATCTCCAACATCTTCTGGGATACGCCGAGTGGCGAAACTTCAACCAGTCCGCCGTTTCCAAGGCAAAAACCGCATGCGAACTCTCTGGTCATCCCGTTTCCGATCATTTTGTCGACGTCAACAAAACGATCCAGATGCCCAAAAGCGCCGAAAAGGAAATCCCTGACATCCTGCTCACCCGCTACGCCTGCTACCTGATCGCCCAGAACGGAGATCCCCGGAAGCAGGAAATCGCCTTCGCCCAGACCGGTGGTGTCGCTGTTCTCAACCACCGGCTACAGGCTCCGATCCCGCAGGGATCAAAAAAGTCGGGCTTCACCGATGCCGGCGGCATCCAATCCTGTAGCCGGTGGTTGAGCGTAGCGACACCACCGGTCCAATATCCCAACGAATCCCGCATCCCGGCAGGGATGCCAGCCAATGTCCGCCATGCCCTCCACCCATACCAGCCTGCATTACCATCTCATCTTCGCGACGAAACACCGCGAACCCATCCTCGCCAAGGAATGGCGACACGAACTCCACTCCTACCTTGGCGGCATCGTCAATGGCTTGGACGCGCATTCCGAGGGAGTGGGTGGTGTTGCGGATCACGTACACCTTCTCGTCTCCTTGAAAGCAACTGCCTGTCTCTCCGACTTCATGCGGGAGCTGAAAAAATCGTCGTCGAACTGGATACGGGAGTCGAAATGTTCCGGCTTTCACTGGCAGGAGGGATACGCAGCCTTCACCGTCAGCGCCTCCGCGAGAGCCTCAGTCCGCACTTATATTGCAAATCAGGAGGAACACCATCGGGTGAAATCCTTCCGCGAGGAGTTGATCGATTTCCTAGAGAAATCCGGCGTAACTTACGATCCTCGCTACCTCGATTGACCTCACAGCCTATGCTGGCATCCCGCTGGGATGCAAATCGTTTTCCATTCTCTCATCCAGTGGTGTCGCTCGTTCCACCGGTGGTGTCGCTTCACTTAACCACCGGCTACAGGCTCCGATCCCGCTGGGATCAAGATGGGCAAGCCGTCCGCAACACCCTGCTCGAACGAGGCATCCGCCCCGAATCACTGCCGCCGGAAGAAGACATCAAGAAGGTCGAACGCCGCTTGACCTCGGAGGAAAAGAAAAACCTCAAGAACCCCGATATCCTCGAATGAAACGCGCCAAGAATGCCATCAATGAGGAACTCGAAGTGCTGAATGCAGAGGCGCGGGAGTTGGAGGAAAAGATAGCGGAAAACGTCACGGAGGTTTTGGAATCGGTATGACGGTTGCGGCGAAAACTATCGGTGAGTCTTGCGAGGTGGGTGATGGCACTCACTCGAAAATTAAACGCGAAGACAGTGGAATTCTTTACCTCACATGCCGGAACTTCAAGGAAGGCAGAATTGATAAATCGAAGGTCTACTTCATTTCTGAAGAAAACTTCGCCAAATACTTCCAGAATGGAAAGAAGGCCCTGATTTGCCCTCAGCCAGGTGATCTCGTTTTCAGCATCATTGGAACTATCGGGGAACCTTACTTAATCAGGCCGTCCGATCATTTTGGGATCTCCAGCAGCGTCGCAATTGTTCGTCCCCACCGAGATGAAATCGACCCCCAGTTCCTCTACTACTGGATGCGCGCCCCTGCATTCCAAGGTGCTCTATTTGCAATCAAGGGTGGAGTCGCTCAGGGCTATGTCAGCTTGGAGATGATTAGGTCTTTGCCTGCTCCGAATATTCACCTCCCCACCCAACGCAAGATCGCGGGAATCCTCTCGGCCTACGACGACCTGATCGAGAACAACCTGCGGCGCATCCGTATCCTGGAGGAGATGGCGCAATCCCTCTACCGCGAGTGGTTCGTCCACTTCCGCTACCCCGGCCACGAATCCGTCCCCCTCACCGACTCCCCCCTCGGCCCCATCCCGCAAGGGTGGGAGGTGAAGAAAATCGGAGAACTCGCCGACCAAATGCGACGCGGCGTTGCAAAAGGCAAGTTGGACGAACCAACCCCCTACGTCGGCCTCGAGCATATCCCACGAATTTCGCTCGCGCTCAACGATTGGGATATCGTTGAAGAGTTAGGGTCAAACAAACTCACTTTTGAGCCGGGTGAAGTCCTTTTCGGAAAAATCCGCCCCTACTTTCACAAGGTTTCAATCGCTCCCTTTGAAGGCATCTGCTCAGCGGACACCATCGTCATCCGCTCGAAGACCGAAGAGTGTCGAGCCCTCGTAATCTCTTGCGTCTTCTCTGAGGCGTTTGTCGCTCACGCATCAGCCACTGCCAACGGAGCCAAGATGCCCCGCGCAGACTGGAAGGTGCTCAAGGATTATCAGGTGATCGTTCCAGACGGAGAGTTGTTGAAAAAGTTCAGTAGCGTCTTCGAGGATGTCGATTTCCAGACCCGCAACCTGATTCGCCGCATTCAAACCCTCCGCCAAACCCGCGACCTGCTATTGCCTAAATTCCTCTCACCCTCGAATTGACCTATGAGAATCACGAAGATAAACATACAGAACTTTCGCTCTCTCCGGGCGCTGGAGTTGGAAGTGGAGGAGCTTGCTGCAATATGTGGTCCGAACAGCTGCGGAAAGTCCAATGTCCTCCGTGCTATTCGATTCGCCTTTCTATCCACCTATGATCCTGCGCGAATGCAGGATAATCTCTGCAATAGAGTAACAAGCCCCAATGCAGCATGTAAGGTCGTTCTAACGTTCGATCAGGCTACTGCCGAATTGGTCAGAGTTCCCAATGTCCCTCAGACGGGGCGATTTACCTACACGGTCAGCGTGAAGCGGAATGGGCAGGTGACGGCCGCAATCAATGGAGTTCGTGTGAACCCCGATGTAAGACGACAGTTCGTCGAAGGATTTCTAATTGTTCACGTTCCGCCAATTCGGGACATCGCCGCAGATGGCCTCGACCCATTCAAGGCAACTCTTGCCCACGCGCTCCGGAGCACAAGAGGAACCCGGTCTTTTCCTCAACTAGCGGCCGATGTCAGAAGTGCCGTTGAGGAAAAAGGACAATTGCTGCTCGGCAACGCGCGAAACCTTGCACGAGACATGCTGCGGGTGGACGAATTGGCGGTCGATGCCAGCGGCCTTGACCTTGAGCCGCTTCTTCTTAATGCGTCACTCAGAGTGAGGGTCGATGGGTACAATATCGGCCTCGATAAACTCGGGACTGGTCATCAGAGCTCCGTAATAATTCAGCTCTATCGTCAACTCGGCACGAATAGCCAGAAGTGCGTGATCTACTTATTCGAGGAACCCGACAATCACCTCCATCCGACTTCTATGCGAGTTATTGCTACAGCCCTTCACGAGTGTGCGAGGGAAGGCGATTCCCAGGTTTTTCTTACGACTCACTCGCCGCACCTAATCAATCAGTTCAAGCTAACGGAAATCGTCGCTCTGCAATCCACCAGTGAGAACGGCACCAAACGTCGAGCACGGAATATCAAGAGTAGTGAACGCGACATCAGAATTGCGCTTGGAAAATTTGGATTGAGCCCAGCGGAGGCGCTCCTTGCTCAGAAGGTGGTAGTGGTAGAAGGTCCAAACGATGTAACCGTCCTTAGGGCTCTGATAAGGATGAAAACGGGCCAGTCTGTAGACCAACTCGACTATTTAGTCATCCCAGCGGGAGGAAAAGGACAGGTCGCCGACCTGTGTCAGTTTCTTGAACAGTTGGGGGTTTTCTGGTGGGCTGTTTTTGATAAAGACGCAGGCGATTCAACGCACGTTCCCCACTTCAAAGATGGCATGTCTCCCCAGGAGTCTACCGCAGCCACGGCCGCCATCGCCACGCTGATGCCTTTGTTGAATAGTCTTCCCACTAAGAGGACTGCAGCCGAGAAACTAGTCGATGCTATGGCCGCCCAACTAGCTACACCTCCAGCTAGAGGGCAAGTCTATGAAGATTCAGTTCTGGAACGATTCCTGACTGCTACGCGGATTTTGAACCAGCAGCAGCGCAATCTATTGAAGGGGGCGATTGCCTGTGGGCAGCCAAACGTGATAAAGAATATTCTAACGCCCGTACGGGTTTTACTATGGCAGGGAGCGATCGAAGAAGTCGTTGCGCATACAGCGCCAGCCGTGGCCGACGTCGAGAAAATCCTTCGTTCAGAGGGAATAATCACCCAGGAATTCACAAACAACATAGATCGACGGAAGGCAATTTTGAAGGAACTCAAGAAGCTCGCGCATGAGCCGTCAGTGATGGAGGGAATCATCGAGCAGCTTTGGGCAAATGGCCGCTTCAATAGGTCTGACGCGAAGGCAGCGGTGAAATCACTGACGGAGTAAATCACGATGACTGCTTACACCGAAGACCATCTGATCGAGCAACCGGCGATCCAGCTTATGGGGCATGAGCTGGACTGGAACTCAGTGAATGCCTACGATGAATGGACGGGTGGTGCGAGTTCGCTAGGTCGCGAGGTGAAGCGCGAGGTAGTGCTGGTTTCGCGTCTGCGACCGGTGCTGGAGAAGCTGAATCCAGAGCTTCCTGCTGAGGCGTAGGACGCGGCGGTGGAGGAGCTGACGCGGGATCGCTCGGTCTTGAGCCTGGTGGAAGGAAACAGGGAGATCGACAAGCTGTTGCGCGGCGGGCAGCAGAGAGAGTTGTATTTTCATTGATTTTTGGAGGCCTCCCCTCCTTTTATTACCCATTTCACCGGTTTCACCATCCGGTGAAATAGCACAACAAGCTGAAATTTCGCTTGCTGAATTTCACTATTCCATCTATTTTCACCACCCAGTGAAACCCTTGCCCGATATTGAAACCGCGAAACAAGAGGCTCTCGACGTCATTCGTGAGAGCTTGGGGCGTTTTGGGGAGATTTTGGATCACCAGTGGGTTGGGCGCTCTATCGGAACACCTTCAGACCTTGGTTACGATTTGAAGTTGCGCTACCGGGTCGCGAAAGGCCCTGGCCGGGGAAAGGAGTGGTGGATCCACGCCATTATCAAAACGGTTGTCCACCCCAAGCAGGCAAGTCATGCAATCTGGCACTTGCAAAAGAGTTCAGGAAAGACAGTGGGGAATGATCCGGTCTATCCGATCCTGATCGCGCCGTTCATTTCTGATTCTGTCGCGGCCAGGTGCGAAGAAAAGCACATCGGTCATCTCGATCTATCGGGAAACTGCAACATTGAGTTCGGTGGAATCTGGATTGAGCGGAATGGCAGGCCCCGAAAGTACAAAGAGCAGCGAGGCTCGAAGTCTTTGTTTACGCCCAAGGCATCACGCATCCTGCGAGTGCTTCTCCAGGGTCCGCTTGAATCCTATCTGGTCAACGTGCTCGCCTTCAAAGCGAAGGTGAGCTTGGGCCATGTGAGCAAAGTGCGTCGCTTGTTACTGAATGAAGATTTGGCGGAGGAGACCAAGGCGGGCATTCGCATCAAGGATCCAGACGGTATTCTTGAACAATGGGTGCAGGAGGACAGTTTGCATCGGCGCATCGAAATTCGGGAATATTCGTCATTGGGATCGCCTGCCACACTGGCAGAGAGCCTGGCGGTGTTTTGCGGTGAGAATCGAGCGACCATCAAGGAAGGGCCTTTGTTCACGTTGAATTTCGCAGCCGCCCTACGAGCTCCACATAATGTTGCGAACACCGTTTCTGCTTATCTACCTGAATTCCCCAACGATGAGCTCTTGTCGTCGCTCCACGCCCGCAGCCTTCCCGGGGGCGGGGGAAACCTGCGGATTTTCGTGCCCGATGACTATTACGGGGTGGGTCTTGGCTGTCGGGATGTTGGAGGGCTGCGGTTGGTGTCCGACTTACAACTCTACTTGGACCTTCAGGCCGGCGAGCCCAATGGCGAAGAGCAAGCCGATGTCCTGCGGCAACTCGAAGACTTCAACGGAGGGTGGTCATGAACGACGGACCTTCGCAATTTGATGACTACCCCGCCCATGGTACGGTGTCTGCCGAAGCCGCCGTGGTAACGGCTTGGTCGTTGTTGGAGAACTTTCACTCCGATCTCGTCGTGGTCGGTGGATTGGCGATCTACTTCCACACCCGCAACAAAGTGGATCCACTCTATCGTCCGACGCCGACGCTCGACGTGGACTTCGGAATCACTCTCGCAGCAGATGCCGGGCTAGCCGCACCCGCGGCGTGGGCTCTCGCCTCGGCGGGATTCAAGGAAAACGAAAAGGGCCGAATTCATAAGAAAACAGAGCACGGAAACCTCTACATTGATTTCCTGACGGAGCATGCGCCTAGCACGAGTGGAACCCGTCACGTCAGCGATCTCGTGACCTCAATCTGCCCTGGGATCAATCGAGCTCTGAAGGACCCGATCAAGCGATCCGTCACTGGGATGGATCACCTCGGTGACCATCGCACCTTTGCGATTCCAGTGTGCAACTACGGTCCGCTGCTCGTTCTTAAGCTCAATGCCTTTGCCCAACGTCAAGGGCCCAAACGAGGCAAGGACGCCTACGACATTCTTTCCCTCGTCCGCTCCAATATCGACGATCCGGAAGCGGTGGTAGCATCCTTCGGACGAGAAAAAAAAAAACAATCAGACAACCAAGGTCTAGAACTTGCTCTTCAAACTCTTGAAGAACACTTCTCCGAGGGAGATCGGCTTGGACCCACGCTTGCAGACTCCTTCTACCTCGGGTCAAACCCAGACGAAGAAACGAGTCTACGTTTGAGGGAGGATCTGGTAACTGTTGGGCACGCACTGCTTGGCGCTTGAATCATGTCTAACGATTACACCGAGGACCACTTGATCGAACAACCGGCGATCCAACTCATGGAGCATGAATTGGGCTGGAACTCGGTGAATGCTTACGACGAGTGGTCGGGAGGGCCGAGTTCGCTCGGCCGCGAGGCGAAACGGGAGGTGGTGTTGGTTTCGCGGCTACGGCCGGTGCTGGAGAAGCTGAATCCAGAGCTTCCTGCTGAGGCGCTTGATGCGGCGGTGGAGGAGCTGACGCGGGATCGCTCGGCTTTGAGCCTGGTGGAAGGAAACCGGGAGATCGACAAGCTCCTGCGCGGCGGGGTGAAGGTGACGATCCCGGATCGCGAGCGAGGCGGGCAAAAGACAGAGGTGGTGCGAGTGATCGATTGGGACGATCCGTCGGCGAACGATTTCCTGTTGGTCTCGCAGTTCTGGATCAGCGGCGATCTCTACACGCGGCGGCCGGACTTGATCGGCTTCGTGAACGGGCTGCCGCTAGTGGTGATCGAGCTGAAGAAGCCAGGGGTGAATGTGCGGGAAGGATTTGATAAGAACCTCGCCGACTACAAGGAGACGATCCCGCAGCTCTTCCACTACAACGGCTTCCTCCTGGTTTCGAATGGCGTGCAGAGCAAGATCGGGAGCCTGACGGCGACCTGGGAGCATTTTGGGGATTGGAAGAAGGTGGCGGATGAGAAAGAGACGCCAGACATTTCGCTGAACACCTTGCTGCGCGGAACTTGTGAGAAGGCGCGGCTGCTGGATCTGGTGGAGAACTTTACGCGCTTTTCGGAGAGCAAGGGAGCGGTCGGGAAGTTGGTGGCGCGGAATCACCAGTTCCTCGGTGTGAACCGTGCAGTCGATGCGTTGAAGACGACGAGCGACGGCCGCGTGGGGGTCTTCTGGCACACGCAGGGGAGCGGGAAGAGTTACTCCATGGTCTTTTTTGCGGAAAAGGTCTTCCGCAAGCTAGCGGGGAACTGGACCTTCGTGGTGATCACGGACCGGACGGAGCTGGACACGCAGATTTACCGGACCTTCTCGACCTGCGGGGCCGCGAGCGAGCTGTGCCAGGCAACGAGCGCCACGAATCTGCGCAAGCTGCTGAGGGAGGACCACCGCTATGTCTTCACCCTGATCCACAAGTTCCGCACCGATCCGGGGACGCTGCATCCGGTTCTGAGCGAGCGGGACGACATCATCGTGCTGACCGATGAGGCACACCGCAGCCAATACGACACGCTGGCGATGAACATGCGGACCGCACTGCCCAACGCGAAGTTCGTTGCCTTCACTGGGACGCCGCTCATCGCCGGAGAGGAGCGGACGCGGGAGGTCTTTGGTGACTACGTGAGTATTTACGACTTCAAGCAGAGCGTGGAGGACGGCGCGACGGTGCCGCTCTACTACGAGAACCGGACGCCGGAGCTGGAGATCACGAACCCCGAGCTGAACGAGGAGATCTACCAAGTGATCGACGAGGCCGGGCTGGATGACGAACAGGAGGAGAAGCTTAAGCAGGTGCTGGGCAAGCGCTACCACCTGATCACCCGCGAGGAGCGGCTGGACGCAGTCGCGAAGGACATCGTGCACCATTTCCTCAACCGTGGGTATCAAGGGAAGGCGATGGTGGTCTCGATCGATAAGCTGACTACGCTGAAGATGTATGAGAAGGTGAGGATCGAGTGGGAGGCGGAGAAGGCGCGGGTACTGGCGGCGTTGGCAGGCCTGAGCCCGCAGCGGCCGGAGTATCCGGTGCTGAACGAACGGCTGCGCAACCTGCAGGAGACTGATCATTGGAGCAGGTGACAGAGTTCTGCCGAAAGCAGAACGTGGATCTAAATGCGGTCACCAAGGGTTCAGTGGCTCACTTCATTCCGGCGGTGAATCAGCTTCTTCGGACTGATCCTGTGAAGGACGCGTTTCTAGGCCATGATCGGGATGTTCAACGACTCTACAAAGCGGTGATGCCGGACCCCATTATTCCGAAGCTGGCACCGCACTGCCAGGTTCTTGACCAACTTGCGAAGGCGATTCGAGCGCAGTCGGATCCGGTGGATATTTCTGCGGTGATGGGCGAGATCTCCGAGGTGCTCGATGGCGCCATCGTCGCCGAGCCACACGTGAAGCCCGGAGAACAGGCAAAGACGGTGGATCTCAGCGAAATCGACTTCGCAGTGCTGGAGAAAAAGTTCGCCAAGAGCAAAACGAAGAACACCGAGGCGCAGCAACTACGGGCGCTGATCGAGCGCAAGTTGGACAATATGATCCGCCTGAATGCGAGTCGTTACGACTTTCTCGACCGCTTCCAGAAGATGGTCGAGGAATACAACAAGGGTTCGTTGAGCATCGAGGAACTCTTTGAGGAATTGGTGAGTCTTTCCAAAGACCTCAACGAAGAGGAGCAGCGGCATGTGCGCGAAAATGTGAACGAAGAGCAGCTTGCGATCTTCGATATCCTCACTCGGCCTGGTCCGGATCTTGATCCAAGAGAGATCGAATCGATCAAGAAGGTCTGCAAAGAGCTTCTCGCAAAACTTAAAACCGAGTTGCTCGTTTTGGCGTGGCGTAACAAGCGAACAACCCGAGCCGCGGTCCGCGTCGAGATCGAGAAGATGCTCGATGCCGGACTTCCTGAAAAATATACAGCGGAGCTATTCGAATTGAAGTGTGGCGTGCTTTTCCAGCACGTCCTGGAGAAGTATCCGGATGAGGGAGCCTCGGCTTACGTGGCTTAAATCCCTCGAAGGCGACTTGAAACAATGGTAAGAGGTGGCAGGTCAATTGAATCCGAAATACGACCGTTCATATGCCCGAGAAGAAATCCACCAAGAAGGCTGACGTGTTCCCGCCAGAGAAAACGGTCATTCCAAGCGATAAAGAACGCGGAACGGAACAAGATGCGCAAACCTCAGAGGACTGGTTCTCGGAAATGAGCTCCGGAATCAAAGGGGTTTCCCGAAAGCTTTTAGATCACGTGCCACCAGAGATTCGCAAAAAAGTGATGGAGCAAGCCCGTTCTCATGGACCCGGCGCTGCGGCTGCCGCGATCAATGCGGCGGCTCTCAAGACAAGAAATCTTAAAGTGAAACTTGCTCTGAAAACACTGGGAAGCCTGCTCAAGTTACTCGACTCCAAAGGCCCCCCAAAGTGAATGCGGTTGATGTGGCTTTAGCGCCCACGCCCACGCCCTGACCGGAATCAGTATCTTGTCGGTGCGATCATTGCGGGCCAAAGCCCAGTCCCTTTCTCGCATGGAGACAAGCTTCACAGGCTTGGGAAGCCACCGGTTAAGACCCGGGGGTAGCCTTCGCTCAGCTCCGGAAACTCCGGGCTCAAAGACGACACGCTTTTTAATTTCGAGATTGTAAACCATTCCTCAGGGACTTGGAGGTGAGGTGGAGATCGATCAGATCATACCGGGGCACGAGCTTTCGGTGACTTTGAGCGTGCCGGTTGGGGAAGAGAATGTTTTGATCTCATTCATGTTGAGATTAGCCATCGTTGGTAAGGTCATATCCCTGTTCGGGCTTTGTGTCTGTCTCCCGGTTTATGCGGAGCCGGGTGATGAAATTTTATTGTGGAAGGGAGCTGCGCCTGGAGAGAAGGGCGATATTCCGGAGGAAACAGTGGAGAAGGAAGCAGACGGGATTGAGCGGACCTCCAATGTGAGCGCTCCCACGATTCAAGTGTATCCGGCAGCGGCCGAGGTGCGCAATGGCGCTGCAGTCTTGGTGTGTCCCGGGGGCGGATATGGGATTCTTGCCAGCGAGCACGAGGGTTCGGCTGTTTGTGATTGGTTGAACAAGGCCGGGGTCACGGCGGTGCTGCTGAAATACCGGGTGCCGCATCGCAAGGACCTCGCAAAACATCATGCTCCTCTTCAGGATGCTCAGCGGGCGATGGGAATGATTCGTTCGCGAGCCGAGGAGTGGGAGATCGACCCGAAGCGGGTGGGTGTGCTCGGATTCTCGGCAGGTGGGCATTTGGCAGCCATGACTTTGGTGAATCCGGCGCCGGCCTTTCCTCTGGACCCAACGATCGATCATCAGAATTGTCAGCCCGACTTTGGGATCCTGATTTATCCAGCCTATCTGGTGGATGAGAATGACCCGGATCTTCTAGCGCCTGAGGTGAAGTTTGGGAAGGACGCGAAGCCGGTCTTTTTGGCGGTGGCGTCGGATGATCGCTGGGGGTCGAGCAGTGCGAGACTTTATTTGGAGCTGCAACGATTGAAGACGCCGGTCGAGATGCATGCCTTTGCAAAGGGCGGGCACGGATTCGGAATCACGAAACAAGCAGGTCAGCCCGCTGACACGTGGCCTGATTTGGCCGCAACATGGATGAAAACGATGAAGCTTGACCAACCGTAGTGAGGGGGATGTTACGATGTGTTTTTCTTGGGTTGCTGGCGGGCGGGCTCTCTTCGTGTTCCCAGCCAATGGTAAGCGATCCTGTCTTACCGGGGCCGGGGGGAGATCCGGACATCTTCAGGCTCTATAGCCGGGTGGGTCATTCAAAAATTGCCGCAGGCTGGCCGAGTGGGATGGACATGTCTGGAGTGTCGTTTGATGACCGAATGAATGCGACCTTGGTGTCACGTCGCCACGTTGTGATGGCTGCTCATTTCAAGAGGAAAGTGGGCGCGAAGGTCGTGTTCCATGACCGACAGGGGAAGTATCTCGAGCGACGACTGGTCCAAGTCAGCAAGGTGCATGGAGACGTTGCGGTGGGTCTTCTGGATGAGCCGGTGCCCGGCGGATACCGCGTCTATCCCTTGCCCGCCGCGACGACGGATCCTGCGATTTTGGTGGGGCGTCCGGTCGTGGTGACCGACCAGCATCGCAGGTTGTTTTTTCACAAGGTGGGGAGAGCAGGGTTTGGCGGGATCTCGTTTGAATTCGATGTCGAGGACAAGCATGGCTGGGGGAAGAAACTGGTGTCCGGCGATAGTGGGAACCCATCATTTTTGATTGTCGGAAGGGAACTCGTGCTCGTGGAAACCCATTCGACGGGAGGTCCGGGTGCGGGGCCTTATTATGGCGATGCGGTGCTACAGGAGAACTTGAAAACGGTGATGGCGGCGATGGATCCAGATTTCACCTTTCGGACGATTCGCGTGAATTAGACGAAGGCGTTTGGTGCTCGCCATAGGCCTCTGGCTTTCCTTAAATAGCGACTTATGCGACTGTCTATTGCTTGTTTATTCGCCACCCTTTCGGTTGGGATTCTTTCGGCCAAGGAAGGTTCCCATTATGAAATCCCTGCGACTGACGAGGGTTTGCCGGGGGCTGGACCGATTCGTCGGTATGATTGGTTCCAGGGTCTCTGGGAAAAGAAGCGCAGCGCCTGGGCCAAGGAGGTAGAAGCGAAGCAAGGCGCGCTGGTCTTTTTTGGTGATTCAATCACGCAAGGTTGGGGTGACAATATCGGGGGAGCCTACGGGGAGACCAAGGTCGCGAATCGTGGGATCAGCGGAGATACGACGCGTGGGATGTTGATCCGCTTGAAGGAGGATGTCTTGTCGCTGAAGCCATCGGGAGTGGTCCTGCTTTTAGGAACGAATGATTTGGAAGAGGGGGCGGAGCCGGAGGTGATCGCGGGCAATCTCAAGTTGATCGTCGCGGAGCTCAAGGCTTTCGATGCCGAGATGCCGATCGTGTTGTGCAATGTTTTTCCAAGCAGCGCTTCCAAGAAGCGGCCTGCCGAAAAGATTCAGAAGATCAACGCGCTCTATGCCGCCGCCGTGAAGGGTGATCGTCAGATTACCGTGATCAATACCTGGGCGATGTTTGCCGATGAAAATGGCGATGCCCGGAAGGCGGAATTCCCCGATCTCCTGCATCCCAATGCCAAGGGATACACGATGTGGGCGAACACCTTGCGACCCGTTTTGGAGACGCTGAATCTTGTCGAGGTTCCCAAAGATGACTTCCAACCGGAGCCCGGTTTTGCATTGCTCTTCAATGGCAAGGATCTCACCGGTTGGGGATATCGGAACCAAAAGAGCTCCGAAAAGACCGAGAGTTTCGATGGCAAGAGGGTGAGCAGTGAAGGTCGTTATCTCGCCCGTCATGGGCGCTTGATTGTCACCACTCCTCCGGAAGGTCGGGCCCTTGGTCAGCTCTGGACTCATGCCGAGTTTGGGACCGATTTCACCTTGAAGCTCGAGTTTCGCGCTAACGCCGAGGCCGATAGTGGGGTCTTCATTCGGAAGCCGCAGTTGCAGTGCCGGGACTATCTCGTGGCGGGGCCCTACAAGGAACTGAAGAACTACAAGGCAGGTGACTGGAATGAAATCATCGTCGAGGTAAAGGGAAAGGTGGCTCACTGCACCTGCAATGGCGAAGTCTTGGAAGCGGAATTTGAGGTTCCCGAGAGTGGACCGATCGGGCTCGAAGGAGATCGCGGGCAGATGGAATACCGTCGAATCCGGCTGCGCAAGAACTAGGGCGCACCTCCGAAAGTAGCGCAAGCTCCCTTGTGGACCTGAGTCTGATGCCTGAGGAGAAAACCTTCATCGCGTGAGCTTGCTCATAAAAGATTGTGTGATTTTGATCATGGTGGGCGTAAACTAACTCAGCATGATCAAAAACATTCTTCTCGCGACTCTCTTTGCCGGTCGGCTCCTGGCCCAGGATGCTGAATTCAAGCCCATCTTCAACGGTAAGGACTTTGAAGGTTGGTGGGGACTCGGAACCGAAGATCCTGCCAAGTGGATGGCTCTTGCGCCTGAGAAATTAGCCGAGAAAAAGAAGCAGAGCCTCGAGGATATCAACCAGCACTGGAAGATCGTGGATGGCGTCATCGTGAACGATGGCAAGGGGCTCTACCTCACCACTGAAAAGAACTACTGCGATTTTGAGCTCAAGCTGGACTACAAGCACGGCAAGAACGCCGACAGCGGGATCTATCTCCGCGCCATTCCCCAGATTCAGATCTGGGATATTGACGGCGGGCACGCCGATGCCAAAAAGGGTTCGGGCGGCCTCTGGAATAACCAGGACGGATCCAAGGGCCGTGACCCGCTCGTCGTGGCCGACAATCCCGTCGGAGAATGGAACAGCATCTCCATCCGCCTCGTCGGTGACAGAGTGACCGTTCGCCTCAACGACAAGGTTGTTGTCGATGATGCTCCTCTCCAGAACTTCTTCAACAAAGGCGGCCCGCTTCCTAAAGTGGGTCCCATCCAACTCCAAACCCACGGCGCTGAAATCCAATGGCGCAATGTCATGGTGAAGGAGCTTTAGTCTTCTCTAAACTCCTTTCCGTGGCGCGATGATCGCTCGACCTCACCGCTGGGTGGATTATATTGGGGTCAGATGGTTCGATTTCTTCTCTCCATGTTCTTGCTCGGGCAGGCCTCTGCCTCGCCGGTGATCTCGGAGTTCATGGCGTCGAATGAGGTGACGCTCTTGGATGAGGACGGGGATTCTTCTGATTGGATTGAGATCTGGAATCCCGATGAGGTCGCGGCGGATCTCGGAGGCTGGGCTCTCACGGATGCCACGAATGCTCCTCTGAAGTGGCAGTTTCCAGCAGTCACGCTAGGGCCGGGAGAACGATTAGTGGTCTTTGCCTCCGGGAAGAACCGGGTAGCGGTGCCGGGGCCGTTGCACACGAACTTCAAGCTGGCGGCCGAGGGCGAATACCTCGGGCTCATTGCAGCCGATGGATTGACTCGTCTCTCGGAATTCGCGACGAAGTTCCCGGAGCAGATCAAAGATGTGAGCTACGGGGTCGGGGGTTTTGGTGAGGGCTATTTTTCGAGTCCGACTCCGGGTGCTGAGAATTCGGGTGGAACGGTCGCAGGGCCCAATTTTATCCTGGTGATGAAGAACTCCCTTCAGCCGCAGGCCGGGGAGGATCTGGTCATTTCGGCACAGGTCGAAGGGGCGGATGAGGTGAATTTATTCTATCGCAAGAACTTCGATACCGAGGTCTTGGTTCCGATGGTCTTGGGCGGAATCTTCTACACCGCGACCATTCCAGGCGCGAACGCGGGGGATTTGATTCGTTGGCGATACACCGCCTTTTCGCCCTCGGGTCTTCTGTCCAAGTCACCGACTTTTCGGAATCGCGATGACTCGCCAGAGTATTATGGCACGGCGGTGCAGAATCCCAATGTCGAGAGCAAAGCTCCGGTTCTCGAGTGGTTTATCGAGCCGAGCTTTTACAAGCGGCTCCTTTCTTTCATTCAACCGGTGCGCGGCGGCATTCTCTACAAGAGCGTCTACTACGACAACGTGGCCTTCACCCTGCACGGACAGTCGACGCTCTTCTTCGGCAAGAAGAGTTTCAATCTCGATTTCAATACAGGCGATCGCTTTCAGTGGAATCCCGGAGCGCCCAAGGTGAAGGACATTGCTCTCATCACGAACTGGGGCGACAAGGCGAAAGTCCGACAGCCCTTGGCCTTCGAACTCATGCGCGACGCCGGGGTGCCCACTCATTTTGCTTTCAGTGTGCGGGTGCAGCAGAATGGGCAATTTTTCAGCGTGGCGGATTTGGTGGAGGATGCCGATGAGCGTTATCTCGAACGGGCGGGGCTGAATCCCGAGGGTGTTTTATACAAAGCCTACGACACCTTTCTGCGTCCGGAAGATATTGGGGGCGACGACGGGATGACTAAGAAGACCCGCAAGGAGGAGCCGAATACGGATCTGCATGACTTGATTACGGGGATTAACCGGGATGGGGCCGACCGTTGGGATTATATCTACGATAACGTCGATCTGCCAACCACGATCAACACGCTGGCTTCGCTCGTGATCAACATGCAGACGGACATGTTTGATAAGAACTACTCCCTTTATCGCGATACCGGTCGGTCGGATGAATGGGCGATCTTGCCATGGGATATGGACCTGACCTTCGGTCGGGATTTCCGAGATCAAAGCGGCGGATATTTTAACAATGATCTCTTCGCGACCGGATACAGCGAGCATGAGGAAAGCTCGGATGGCGTGACTTTGGTGGAATTTCTCATCGATGGAAACGTGAATACGCGCGCGATGTTTTTTCGTCGGCTGAGAACGCTTTCGGATCAGTTTTTGATGAGCGATTATTTGGAGAGAAAGCTCGCAGCCCAGCTGGCTTTGCTTGATCCGCCGGACATCGTGCCCTCGGATGCGCAGCTTGATTTTGAAAAGTGGGGTTCGTGGCGTGATGGCAGCCCGGTTCCGGTGGCGTGGGACCATCCCGCTCCCGCCGTGGAATCGATGTCTGAAGCGATCGCCCGTTTCCGTGATGAATGGTTGCCGACGCGGCGGTTGGAGATCGCCAACAATGTGCCGGATCTTCCGGCGGCCCAGAGTCATCCTACCGTGATCTTTGGAGTGCTCGAGGACGATCCGGTTTCGGATCATCAGGAAGAGGAATACCTCGAGTTGCTCAATCAGGATGGCGTGGCCGTGGATCTTTCCGGGTGGACGATTTTGGGTGGCGTGAATTTTACAATTCCGGCAGGCACGGTTATTCCGGCGGGAGGGACTTTATATGTGAGCCCGAATGCGAAGGCTTTTCGTGCCCGTCAGTTGAGTCCGCGGGGCGGGGAACAGCGTTTTTTGGTAGGGCCGTATTCGGGGAACTTATCGAGTGAGGGCGAGACGATCGATCTCTTCGATGGCGAGGGGAAGTTGCAGGATAGCAAGACCTTCAGCGGAGGTCTTGGCGGCTTCAATGGCAACGGTCGGGCTGATCTCGACGGTGATGGGCTCAACGCTCTCTTAGAGTATGCCATGGGCACTTCCGACGAGATTCCGAACACGCTGGCGGTCCCGGTTGGCGGAGTCTTCAGCTATACCGAAGACACGGTCATGATCGATGTCTCGCTCCAGGTGCAAGTGAGCAAAGATCTCGTGAACTGGAGTGGCGAAGGTGTTGCTGAGGTTGGGCGTTTGGCTGACAACGGAACTCGCGATATCGTCACGGTGTCGCTGCCCCACGTGGGCGGGGCCTGCTACGTGCGATTGATTGTCGTGCGCCCTTAGTGGTAATCTTTGCCGCCGGCGCTCGCTTTACAGGACTCACGCCAACTCTTGAGCTGTGCTTTCATGGCTTTGACAACATCGGGTTGTTTCTCAGCGAGGTCGAGAGCTTCCATCACGGTGGGGAAATAGTCGCTGGTGCTTGCAGGGCATGGCGATGGTGCGGTTTTCCGTGACCATTTTGGGCCAGATGAGAAGCCCGGGAACGCGCACCCCCGCCTTCGTAAAGGCTCCGCTTTCGACCACGGAGATTCTTGGCGCTTCCAGGGGCTTGGCTGTTTCCTTCGGGCCCGTTATTCGAGCAAAACCAGATCATGGTGTTGTAGCCCACGTCTCCTCCAGCCCTATTCGACATGATCTGTCGAAAGCCCATGAAGTTCATCCTCTATTTTCGAGATCGAGCGCGTGGAGTGATTCGTTTTTCTTACGCCAGGATTTCAGCAAGAACCCTCCCATGGACATCGGTGAGCCGTCGCTCGATTCCGTTGTGGTAAAATGACAGACTTTCATGATTGAGGCCCAGCAGGTGAAGAAGAGTGGCGTGGAAGTCGTGCATCGTGACCACGTTTTCTACGGCGCGATGCCCAAACTCATCGGTCCGTCCAAAACTGTAAGGAGCTTTAACTCCGGCTCCGGTAAGAAAGACGGTGAAGCCATCGGGATTGTGATCCCGACCACTCGCGCCTTTTTGGAAGGTCGGCATTCGTCCGAACTCGGTCACGAAGGCGAAGAGGGTGTCTTCGAAGAGTCCCCGTGATTTAAGATCGCGAATGAGTGCCGCTACCGGTTGATCGAGGATCTCACCGTGCAGGGCGTATTGTTTTTTGAGCTGGCGGTGACCATCCCAGTTGCCCACGCCTTCGCCCATTGCATAGGCTCCGTTGAAGAGCTGAACGAAGCGCACACCATTTTCGACAAGTTTGCGGGCGAGCATGCAGTTTTTGGCAAAGCCTGCTTTCACCGGGTCAGAGCTATCGGCTCCGTAAAGTTTTCTGAGTGAAGCGGGTTCGGATGACAGGTCCGTCACCTCAGGAACACTCAGCTGCATTCGCGCCGCCAATTCGTAACTCGCAATGCGGGCCGCGAGTTCGGTATCGCCGGAGAAGTTTCCCTGATGACGCTCGTTGAGAAATTTAAGATACTGTCGGGCAGCTTGATCGGTAGCCTGCGGAACTCCGGCGGGAGTCGAGAGATTACCAATCGGCTTCTGCATGTTGAACGGAGTCCCTTGAAAGACCGCGGGCAAGAACCCTGGCCCCCAATTGTTCACGCTTGATTGGGGGACGCCCCTTGGATCGGGCAGGGCCACGAAGCTTGGCAAGTTGTCCGACTCGCTCCCCAGAGCATACGTTGACCACGCTCCCATGCTTGGAAAGCCATCCAAGGTGAATCCGGTCGACATGAAATTCTCGCCCGGACCATGCGTGTTCGTCTTGCTGGTCAGCGAGTGGATGAAACAAAAATCATCAACCAACTCCCCGATCCTTGGGAGCAAGTCTGAGGTCATTTTACCGACATCTCCACGCGGGCGAAACTCAAATTGTGGAGCGGCCAGATTTCCATTCTCGCCTTGGAAACTTTTGAATCCCTCGGCCATCGATGGCAGCGGCTGTCCCGCGCGTTTCACGAGCTCGGGTTTGTAGTCGAAGGTCTCCAGTTGACTCAGCGCGCCCGAGCAGAAAACAACAATGACCCGCTTTGCTTTCGGGCGAAAGTGCGGTTCGCGGGGCGCATTGGGGCTGAGCGGATCCACGATGGGCCGCTTTGACTCTGCGGCCAACAAGCCGTGAGATGCCAAGAGCTGGCTCAGTGCGATGCCGCTCAATCCAGAGCCGGCACTCCCCAAAAAGTTCCGGCGATTCAGCATCGCTGCGTGATAGGCCTCTCTCATGGCAGAAACAGAAATTCGTTGGAGTTGAAGAGGACGCGGCAAAACTGGGGGAGGCCGTGCTCGTTGATTAATTTGCGTCCGGCATTGAGTTCCTCTTCCGCCGGAAGTCGCCCAAAAGTATATTGGAAGGCCAGCTGAATCTGATCGTCAACTTGCTCTCCCGTCTCGCTTATCAGGCGTTTTGAAAAGAGCTTGGATTGCTCACTCACAAAGTTGCTGTTGAAGAGATTGAGAGCTTGAAGGGGAGTGGTTGATTGGGTGCGACGGGCACAAATCAGCCCGGCATCGGGTCGGTCAAAAACGCCAAAGATCCCGTCCTGTTCCATCCTCACCCGATGGGAGTAAATCATGCGCCGCCAATCGGCCGGGCCAAAGTTTTCCTTGGGCTCGTAGACCCGGACATAGTTGGTGTTTTCTTGGAACAGGCTAAATCCCGGTCCCCCCATCGTGCGATCCAAAACCCCGGAGACTTGCAGGATCGAATCCCGAATCGCTTCGGCTTCGAGGCGGCGTGGTCGAAACCGCCAAAGTAATCTGTTTCCGGCATCGACCTCGAGCCCTTTCGATCGGGGTTTTCCCGATTGCCGGTAGGCCTTTGAGGTGACAATCAGACGATGCAATTTCTTGATCGACCAACCATTATCCACGAACTTCTGCGCTAACCACTCGAGGAGTTCCGGGTGCGAAGGACGGCCACCCATCGCGCCTAAATCCGATGGTGTCTCCACCAAACCCACGCCAAAATGCCCTTGCCAAATTCGGTTGACGATGACCCGCGCGGTGAGTGGATTTTCCGGTGAGGTTAACCACCGGGCGAGAGCCGTCCGTCGCTCGGTATCCGTGCTTGTTGATGTGAGTTTCAAGTCACCAAAGACTTCAGGGATTCCCGGAGCGACCTCTTCCAGGGATTGGGTGGCTTCGCCACGATTCAGTAAATGGCTGACAGGTGGTTTGGAGAAACTCCCTGCAAAGACCATGCCCTGGCCACCCACCCACCCGGCTGCGCTGTGCGAGAAGTGTCTGATATTCGCGGGCCAGTTCTGAAACGCCGTCATCCAAGGTGCTTGGATCCAAGGTCTTGAGTCGGTCCCTTGAACTTGCGACGGCTATCCAATGACCGGACTCAGTCGCTACTTCGATGCGATATTCAAGCGCTAACCGGTCCGTGAATTTCTCTTCCCGGTCTCTTCCCCAGGTGATTCGGTCAATCATCGCGGGTTTGCCAAGGTCCAGCGTGACCCATCCGTTCTCAACGTCACGGGCAATCCAACTACGACTATTCCCGTACTTTCCGTCGTTGATGAATTCCAGTTGGTGCGTTGCTGGATCATGATAGTCGCCGGAGGAGGTTGCCCTCACCCCATTGGAAGCGAGAGCCACGTTTTCACGATCCTTTTCGCTCCAAATCTCAAGCTCATCGAGGCAGGGTTCGAGACTATTGGTCTTCAAGATGGTGAATCTCACATAGCGGGCCTCAACTGCAGGAAAATCTTCAACATTCAAGCGCGTGTTGACAGGCAGGCGGAGGCCCATGTTCCCCAGTAATTCTTCGGTGCGTGCGATGCGACCATCCAGCTTTTCAAGCGTTTGCTCTTGAAGCTTCGTGGCTTCTCGATTCGGCCGTTCTCCGTAGTGCACGCCCCCGAACAGGGCTTGCAGTCGAAAGTAGTCCTTTTGCGAAATGGCATCAAACTTGTGATCATGACATCTTGCGCAATGAATGGTGAGTCCTAGAAACGATGAGGCCGTATTGATCACAATTTCATTGAGTTCATCCTGCCGGGCCCGCTTGATGGATTCGTCATCTTGGCCAATCTGCCCCTGAAGCAAAGCGGCGGCGGTGACCAAAAACCCTGTCGCGGCATCCTTGTCCACCGTGTCTCCGGCGAGCTGTTCAAAGATGAAGCGATCGTAGGGAAGATCGGCGTTGAACGCTTGAATAATATAGTCCCGGTAAGGCCAGGCATTGGGTCGGGGAGTATTAACTTCGAAGCCATGTGTGTCGGCGTATCGGATGGTATCGAGCCAGTGCTGCCCCCAACGCTCGCCGTATTGCGGGGAGTCGAGGAGGCGCTCCATCGCCTTGGTGAAAGCAGTCCCGGAATCATCTTTCGAGGCTTTTTCGAAATGATTGACTTCCGGTGGTGTTGGCGGAAGTCCAGTGAGGTCCATGGTGAGCCGGCGAAGCAAGGTTCCGGGTTCCGCGGATTCGGAAAATTGAAGTCCCTTCTTCTGTAGTTGATCTAACAGAAAGGCATCGATGGGATGTTCTTCGCTGTTGCGGGGGATTTTCTGAAACTGACGCTCTTGAAATGACCAATGGTCCGGATCGGGTGTCGCTGTGCTGAGAGCCGTCACTCCGAAGCTGAAGAGCGCAACCAGGGCGCGGCAAAAGGTGATGGTTTTAAGAGACATCAGAGTTGAAATTTCTACGCTGGGATCCTTGTTCTCCTTTCAAAGTGCGCCGGCTGGGATCGCTTCCTGATTGGGGCAGTTGATTGCTAAGTCCTGCACATCATTCACGGCCCCGGCATTGCGGCGGCGAAGCGATCCGCCCTCGCCGCCTCTCAACCAAGCCCCGACCGTCCAAGCGGCGAGGGCACCGCAAGGGACCTCTAGCCCATAAAATCTTCGCGACTTCCTGCCTTGGCGGTTCAGACTCACTCTCATGAAACTTCTCGCACCCATCTTATTAGGATTTCTCCTCCTCTCGAATTTGGGATTTTCCGCGCCGCGGCCCAACATCATCCTCATCATGGCTGATGATGTCAGCTGGGAATGCTTCAGCTGCTATGGTGCCGAAGATTACAAAACTCCCAACATCGACGCGCTCGCCGCCAAAGGGATCCGCTTCAACCACTGTTACGCTACCCCCATTTGCACCACCTCCCGCGTCAAGATCATGACCGGGCAATACAACTTCCGAAACTACACTCACTTCGGATACCTCAACCCGGAGGAAAAAACCTTTGCCCACCTTCTGAAGTCCGCAGGCTACAAAACGGCCATCGCTGGCAAGTGGCAACTCAACGGGCTCTACCACCAAGCAGAAGGAAGCGAGGATGCCTCGCGTCCCGTCAACGCAGGGTTTGATGAATATTGTCTCTGGCAGGTCACCACCCAAAAAGGTGGCGAAAGGGGTGGGGAGCGATTCTGGAGCCCGCCTCTTGAGCAGAACGGGAAGTTCCTCACCAAGAAAGACAACCATGAAAAATACGGACCCGACATCATGTCGGACTTCGTCTGCAATTTCATCGACCGAAACCAAAATGAGCCCTTCTTCGTCTACTATCCCACCGTCCTCGTTCACGATCCCTTCGTCCCCACGCCCGATAACATCGGCGACCGTCCCCGCACTCACGAGTCTAACAAGGAGCCCAAAGGTCAGGCGGCTCGCAAGGCCAACTTCGTCGCCATGGTGGAATATCTCGACAAGATCGTTGGCAAGATCGTCAAGAAAGTCGACGAGGTGGGCCAGCTCGAGAACACCCTCATCCTCTTCACCGCTGACAATGGAACGCACGTTTCCCTGACCTCCCGATGGAATGGCCAGGAGATCAAAGGAGGGAAGGGCGGCACCACCGACATGGGAACTCACGTCCCCTTCGTCGCTTCCTGGAAAGGCCAAAGTCCCGCAGGGTTGGTCTCCGATGACCTCATCGATTTCACCGACTTCTACACCACCTTCGCCCAAGCTGCCGGGGTGCCTCTTGGAAAAGATGATCCCATCGATGGCCGCAGTTTCCTTCCTCAACTTCAGGGCCAAAAAGGCCATCCGCGCAACTGGGTTCTTTGTCACTATCAACCCTACTGGGGAAGATTTCCCGGCACGCAATACGTCCGAAACCAAACCCACAAACTCTACCGCAACGGCAGTTTCTTCAACGTCCCTAATGACCTCAAAGAAGCGAATGACCTCTCTCCCGAACAAGGCAAGGAATCCCGCCAATCTCTCCAGGAAATTTTAGCCAAACTCCCTCCCGCTCCCCCCATCAAAGGCGGTCCACAAGCCAAGGAACGCCCCGTCCATCCCGACTGGTGAGAAAAATTCTTAAGGACTCGAGGATGCGCGCCGGGAACTAGTCTCGGTGGGGAGAGCGAGTGGCAGAAATTTGCAATCCCGGTATTCCATCCTTGGAGTCGTGGTCAGATTAGGGTGGAATGTCCTTCAAAGTCAGCCCCAGAAATTATGAACCCTTCAGAACGCTCCACATCCGAAACATCCCGCCGTAAATTTCTCACCGCTTCGGCGGGTTCGGCCTTCGGCTTCACCTTTATCCCGGCGTATCTCACCAGCGCACGCGCCCAAAGTAATCCCAAGCTTCCTCCCAGCCAGCGGATCAACCTAGGGTGTATCGGGGCAGGGGGGAGGGCTTCCGGCGTCGTTCCTGGTCTGTGCAATCAAGGACACGCCCTGCCGATCGCCTTTGCCGATGTCGATTTCAAAAGTGTCAGTAACAGGGAGAAGAACCTCACGGCATTTCCCGATGCCAAACGCTTCCACGACTTCCGGGAGATGTTCGACAAGATGGGCAAGGATATCGATGCCGTCAGTGTTTGCAGCCCCGATCACACCCACTTCACCGCCACCATTCAGGCGATGTCACTCGGGAAGCATGTCTACGTCGAGAAACCCCTGACCCATACCTTCGAGGAATCCGAAATCCTGATGCGCGCCGAGAAGAAATTTAAGGTCGTGACCCAAATGGGAAACCAAGGACACACTTCCGATGGGTCCGAGCAATTCAAGCGCATGCTCGAAGCCGGGGTGGTCGATGACGTTGTGAAAATCGAAGCTTGGAAGAGTGCCGGGCTCTGGTTCATGGATGCCCAAAAACGGATCAAAGGCTTCCCGAAGGCCGAGCCTATTCCGGCCTCGCTGAAAAGCTGGGATCTCTGGTGTGGTCCTCGCGAAGTGAAGGATTTCAACAGCCTGTTCCACCCCTTCGATTGGCGAGGCTTCCATCTCTATGGCGGGGGAATGTTCGGTGATTGGGGATGCCATATTATCGACTTCATCCATCACTATTTGGAGCTTGGGTTCCCTACCAAGATTTCCCCCAAGCTTCTGGCCGACCACAATCAAATCAGCTTTCCCCTCAGCTCGCATATCGAGTTCGACTTCCCCGGGCGCGGTGACAAAAAACCTCCGGTGCACCTGGTTTGGAAAGCGGGTGGTGACTATGCTTCAAAAGTTGATCCCAAGTATCTCGACCCGAATTCAAAGAAAGCCCCCGACCTGGGCGGCGCCGGAACCCTTCTTCACCGCAAAGAGGAAGACTACCTCGTTCATCGCAACTCCCACGGGAGTCCTTCCCAGGTGATCGCCTCGAAGAAGCGGGAAGACTTCAAGACCGCTCTCGATACCACTGGCCCAAAATTCGATCACATGGAAAGCTTTGTTCAATCATGCCTAGGCAATGGGAAAACCGAATCTCCGTTCAGCATCGGAGGCTCGCTCACCCAGGTTCTCAACATTGGAATGATTGCCGAGTATCTCAATGTGGATCTGCAATTCGATCCCAAGACCAAGAGATTCACCGACAACGACCAGGCTAATGCGCTTCTCTCCGGTCCGGCTCCCCGTGAGGAATGGGCAGGCCATTACAAGCTCGCCTAGAAAATTTTCTAGGCTTTTGCCAAGATGTCGGCCCACCATTTTATGCGCTGGCCCTTCATGTCAGGCGTCATTTTTCCGGATCGAATCCGGGGACGTTCCTGACGTCACTTCGGAGGTGATAGAGGACCATCGCAAATGTTTTTCATCCTCTCTTTGTGGAATTGTGACTGAAAACCGATCTTCTTCATGGTAGCATCTCTTCCATGACCGCTGTCGCTGTTTTTGACTCGAAATCCTATGATCGTGACTACCTCTCGAGATCTGCGGAAGGGCTCGAGCTCTCCTTTTTTACCGAGCGGCTCTCTGCCCGCACCGCCTCGCTGGCTCGCGACTGTGAGGCTGTATGTCTCTTCGTTAATGACGTCGCGGATCGCGAATGCCTCGTCGCTTTAAAAGAACGGGGGATCTCCATGCTCGCCCTTCGTTGCGCGGGATTTAACAATGTTGATCGTGATGCCGCTCGCGAGCTGGGGATCACGGTCACCCGCGTTCCGGCCTACTCACCTCATGCCGTTGCCGAGCACGCTCTCGCACTCCTCCTTTCGCTGAATCGCCAGATCCACCGGGCTTACCATCGGGTGCGCGATCATAATTTCTCTCTCGCCGGATTGGTTGGGTTCGATCTCTACGGCAAGAATGTTGGCATCATCGGCTGCGGGAAAATTGGGCGGATCACCGCAGAGATTTTGCGAGGCTTTGGGTGCAAGGTCTCCGGCTGCGATCCGCACTTGGATGAAAATTGGGCCGCTGCTCACGAAATTCGTCCTGTCTCGCTGGACGAACTCCTTGAGAAATCCGACATCGTTTCTCTTCACCTTCCACTGACTCCGGAAACACACCACCTGATCGATGCCGGGGCGCTTACCCTCATGAAACAAGGCAGCACGCTGATCAATACGGGCCGTGGGAAATTGATCGAAACCAAAGCCCTCATTCAGTCCCTCAAATCCGGTCATCTTCGTGGGGTTGCCCTCGATGTTTATGAAGAAGAGGAAGGAATCTTCTTTGAAGATCTCTCCGGCGAGATCTTACACGACGACGATTTGAGCCGCCTCCTCACTTTTCCCAACGTTCTCATCACATCCCACCAGGCCTTCCTCACCGAAGAAGCCCTTACCGAAATCGCCCAAACGACCTGCGAGAACCTCCGTCGACTCAGTAAAGGGGAGAGACCATTGGATGGGACTCAACTATAGCCTCGGCTTGGTGGGTTTTTGCGTGCCCCGCTTTGAGCTGCGCGTTACTCACTTGGGGGCAGATCCTGGTGGTTTCGATTCCAGCTTGCTTGAGGCACTTGGTCACCACGCAGCGGCGGAACCTCCAAAAGAAGGTGAACCCGAACGGAGTGAGTTAGCCTGCCATTAGGCAGCCCGCAGGGGGGAGCGGAAAGCGACAGCAAAGTGATCCGTCAGGACACAATACGACAACACCCAGCACCACTACGACGAAATCGTCCTCGTTTTATCACCCCCCGCCCCACCAAGCGGAAGGCTTTGTAGGTATAAGGTTTAATCCACAGACGGCCAGGGCGACAATGAGAGCGGGGTGCATTGAGAGATCTACGTTGATTGCCAAATGAGTCTTGCGCCCCACCAAGCGACGGTGCCAATGGAGGCGAGGACAACGATGGCGACGAGGGTAAGGATAATGACCGGGGCCCATTCTTGTTTCTGGGCGTCTCCACCAGTGGTCTTGTCCAAGTGAGCTTGCAGCAGGGTGTGGTTGCGACGGTTTGATTTATACCAGAAGGAGAAGAGATCACCGAGAATAGGAATGGCTCCGACGAGGGCATTGAGCGCCCAGTTGGCGATCATGCGGAGGTAGACGCTTTTAGGGACGCGTTTTTTGGCACCGGCGGCGAGCAGAGTGAGGCCCACGGCGGAGGTTACGAAATCACCGAAGCCGGGAATGAGGCCGAGAAGGGGATCAAGGCCGATGCGCTTGTCAGTGCCCGGGAGTTTGATGAGATCGTCGAGGAGGAAAGCGATCCATTTCGAGATTGTTGCTTTCTCCGGTTTTGACGGCTGGTCGTTCACCGGCTCTGAGGCTATTGGATGCCGAGGAGTTCGACATCGAAGATGAGGATGCCGGCGGGTTTACCCCCGCCGGGTTTGCTTCCGTAGGCGAGGTTGGAGGGAATCCAGAAGCGGCGCTTTTCTCCAACGGTCATGAGCTGGAGCCCTTCGGTCCAACCGGGGATGACTTGGTCGAGTGGAAACTGCGAGGGCTCGCCACGCGGGATGGAGCTATCGAACATTTTACCGTCGATGGTCCAGCCGGTGTAATGAGTGGAGACGGTATTGAAGGCATTGGGGCGGGCTCCGCCATTGCCGGATTGGAGCATCACGGACTGTAAGCCCGAGGAGGTCATCTGCGCATTCGTAGGGATGGGCGCGAAGGTGTTTTTCGCAGTGGGCTTGGGTGATGAGACGCTTTCGCTGCACGAGGTCGCGCCGAAGGCGGCGCAGGAGATCGCAACGAGTATAATTTTCCGGAATGCCATGCTGGGAGTATCCGGCGAATGGGGCGCGGCGTCGAGATCGAAAGAGGCCGACGGCAGTCGACCTGTCATTGCGCCATGCTCAACCCGAGACGCATCACGCAATAAAACTCCAGAGCATTTCTTCAAACTCACTCTCACCAACAATCGCAGGAGGCGTGACCGCCCGCACGCTCTGACCTTTCGACCGACCAAAGGGAGGCGAGTCCGTTCACCGAAACGCTTTGAAGTGGGACGACGACGAACACCAGAGCAGATCTTGGCGGAAGGCTTTCATTGCAGCTTCAACAGCTTGCGCACATTGTCTGACAACGTGAAATGCGCACATTGTCTGACAACGTGAAATGCGCTGAGATTTTTGGCGTCACAATTGAGGAGCTTCTTGGGCAACCGGCACCCCGACGCAATGCGGCCCTGGGCGGAAAGCTAGGCGAAGTTTTCCGCGAAGTTGCTGAACTTCCCCGGTCCCAGCAAAGCAAGGTCATCGAGATGGCCAGAGGATTTATAGCTCTTCACGGCAAGAGTAACAGCGCGTAAGCGCCTGGATTCTGGGGCCTTCAAGGAATTCTTTGTCGGGTGGGGCCGTGGTTGGGCGGGGAGCTCCCAGCGAACCCGACCGCCAAAGGCCAAGGGAGGGGGTGGACTGGGGCATGTTGCGGCGGACTGCTTTTAGAGGCCGTGACGCCGAAGCGTTGGCACCGGCGGATCTACGACAGCCAGAACCCTTCGGACTGACCACCCGGGGACGCTGCGCTGAGAGGAGTTGGGCAAAGGTTTTTGGCAAAAAACCGATAGGGACCAAAGCCGCCGAGGAGGGGCTGGGGTCAAGCGGAATAGAGGTCGGACGGCGAAAAGGTTCCGCTTGAGGCCGGACCCGACCGGCGGCAGCGCGAGCCACCTCACCTCGAACTCGCCAAAACGTTCACCCGATGCGCGCCGTTGTCCCGTCGATGCTGGTGGGCTGGGCGGAGTCATGATGTGGAGCATGGCGGGAAAAGGCATGGGGGTGAGCAACCGGGAGGCGGCTGTGAATCAAAGCTGCGGGCGGGCTGGCGCGACTCCTGCAAGAGAGCCCTTTTGCGGAGCGGAGGAACGAAGCGACCTAGGCGACCGGCCAAGACTTCACACAACACTCCGTAATCCGCTTCGACGAAGGAGCGACAGCGACCGGTGCCCGGGTGGAAGGGACCCTTTAGGGAAGGACCCACCCGATCAGGCACGGCGACGAATTACGGATGTTGTGCGATGGCCATGGACGCAGGAGGCGTGACAGCCCGCACGCTCAGACCATTCGACCGACCAAAGGGAGGCTGGTCCGTTCACCGAAACGCTTTGAAGTGGGACGACGACGAACACCAGAGCAGATCTTGGCGGAAGGCTTTCATTGCAGCTTCAACAGCTTGCGCACATTGTCTGACAACGTGAAATGCGGCGACAGATTACGGATGTTGTGCGATGGCCATGGACGCAGGAGGCGTGACAGCCCGCACGCTCAGACCATTCGACCGACCAAAGGGAGGCTGGTCCGTTCACCGAAACGCTTTGAAGTGGGACGACGACGGACACCAGAGCAGATCTTGGCGGAAGGCTTTCATTGCAGGTTCAACAGCCTGCGCACATTGTCTGACAACGTGAAATGCGGGCCCTCCTTTGGAGGCTCTATCTCCGCTTCGCTCCGGTTCTGCGCCATTCTGCCCCGCTCCACTCCGTCATAAGATCACCGCCGTTGCTTGGGTTGAGTAGATTTAGTCTCGTTGTATGCCTGGCATATTTTTTTTGACAACGTGAAATGGACAACGTGAAATGATTTAGTCTTCACCCCAAGTTTTAACAATCAAATCTTCACCACGAATCCCCTTTAGATATTCACCTTGATCAACAAAAAATACATTTTTCAACTTGACGACATCCTCACTTGGCTTGATACAAACATATTTCATTGATTTTTCCTGAGAGCCAATAATGCCCACTTCACCTTCACCGCTCAGAAATATTTTCAATTTTTCTGAAGGCACTTCCACATAGATCGAAACAATTTTAGCAACCCCTTCAAGATGTTCAGATTCTGTCACTGATCCCTTCTTCTCTACTAATGTAAGGGGGAAATCATCACCCATAAATCTCACCTTACCAGAAGAATCCCAGCCATCCATTGCCAAGCAGAAAAAGATCAGCTCACTAGAATTTGGATCCTGATCGCTGTTTCTGAGAATCATAGAAATTGGAACTAAAATAGGGAGTGGATCTCTAACGACCTCTATAATGTCCAGAATACGTTTATAACTTCCGTTCGGAACAAGGTTGTGTAACTTCTCTAGCCGCGATATTACAATGTCAGACTTTATGAGATTCGTAAGACTCACCCCAGGTATCGGTTCTGCCTCTATGTCTTCACTCGTCTCAGGCTTTTGGCGTTCACACGATGTCACGAGGAGAACCGCGAATACTCCTATTCTAAGAGATTTAATTAACATCACAATTCCAGTTTTATAGTTTTATTCACTCCCAGCAGCGAGTTTCTTCTTCAGCCATCTCGATTGCGAGCGCAACATCAAACAAATTAATCTTCGATCTAGGCTTCAGTCTTCCATTTACTTGAAATGCAACTTCTCGGGGAAACACCCTATTTTGACGATCGTCGGATACCACATAGTAATATCTCTTAGGATCATCACAGACCATTTTATTTTCCTCCTTAGTAGAAAACCAAGTCGACTTTTTTACACACAAACACTCACAACATGTTATATCTACGACAATCATTCCACCTCTTGCCTCCCCTACAACGAGAATAAGGTTACTCATCTGTTCCTCTAACGCCTCCGCAGCCTCCCCGATCACATCGCCATAGCCAATTCCAAAGTTGTCGATATGACCATCGAGAGCCTCGATCGTGCTCTGAGCCGAGCCAGCAACTGATTGTGCTGCACTACCCGCAGCACTCTGCGCCAAGCCCCCTAGATCCTGAATTCCCCCCAAAACGGAAATAGCCCCCATAACATCTCCAGCTATTCCCATTTTTTCATCAATTGTGACATCCCCTTCGGTATAGGTAGTGATAGCAGCATCAGTTCTTTGGCTCTTATGTCCAATTTTGCATTCCCCATACGTCGTCAATCCAAGATAATCGATCCAATTTACCGTATTATTTCCGACCATTCCGTATAGGTTCATCCCTCCTCTCTCCCCGATGGGATCTCTGCTTGGCCACCTCCCCGTCACCGGATCATAATGCCTAAAGCCGTAATGTCGCATACCGAATGGCGCGGCATAGGGGTAGGTGGCGGGGGTATTTCGTCTTGAAAGACGAGAGCGTGCCTGCGGTGGAGGTCGTGATAGCGCTGGTGACTTATGGCTACGAGGGTCTAAAAAATCGTGATACTTACGGGCATGAACGCTCCCTATGTCTATGGTGGATGAGGGAAAGGTAGTGGTATTGGGAGGGACTTGGCGGGACGTTCGTAACAGGGATTCGTAGGGGTAGATGTCGGTGGATTCGGCTTGGGAGGTCTTGAGATGTGACGCCATGAACCCCGATTCCGGATCTCTTCGCTTGGGGCGGAGAGGGCGGGAATTTTGCTTGAGGGTCGATGAGGGCGCTTCCATGTCAGTGAGTTTTTTCAGCGGTGAGTTTCACCGTCTCTTGTATCACTCGGTTCGATTTCGTCAACTAGAGTCCTCGGACGCTCGGACGTTTCCTGAAGGCATGAGGCGATAAGCGACCGCGCCGAGGATCAGGGTGATGACCGTGCCAAGGGCCTGCCATGGATCGTGAGCAATGAGGAGGGATGCCGCCATGAGGGTTGCGAGAACGAAGATCGCCGGAGGGAGTGCCGACCATCCCCGGACCCGCTCTCCGAGAAAAAGGGAGCTCACCGCGACGGCGGCACTCAGAGATAAGGTGAGCCCGAGATAGGACAGTAATTCCATCAAATTCCCGGCAAAGACCAAGAGGAGGGCGAGGCTCATTTGGAGTGAAACAGCGGGCCAGACGCGATCTTCGCGAAGGATGAAGATTTTCGGGATGACGCCATCCTCGGCCATCTTTCCATAGACCCGTGGTCCTGCCATCATCATGCTGAGAACCGAGGTGACGAGGGCCAGCGAGATGACGGCTCGCGTGAATCCTTCGAAGCCCGCCCCGCCGATCCATCTTGCGGCTCGGGCCGCGACATCGGGGTGTCCTGCGAGCTCTGCGGCAGGAGCGCCCAGGACGAAGGCGGCGTTGAGGAGAAGATAGAGGAGCACGACTAGGCCGGTGCCCGCAACCAGCGATCGTGATACCACGTGGGGAGCGGTTGCTTCGCCGGCGACATAGACGGCGGCATTGAAGCCCGAGTAGCTTAATGAGATCCAGACGAGGGCTTGGGCGAAGACCAGAACCCCGCCATGGCCATCGATCGACGGGGTGGCTTCCTTTCCCCAATCAATCGAGTAAGCGCCCCACCCGAGAAAGACGGTAAGGAGAAGGAGCTTTAAGATCACCGCGGTGTTTTGGGCGCCCACTCCGAGCGAGCGCTTTGCGCCATGGAGCAAAGCGCCCAGAACGATCACTCCCACTGCGGGGAGCTTTGCCGGGAAGTTGCCGGGGAGGTAGCTCTCCAACGCCACTGCGGCGAAGGCGATTGCTCCGCTAAAGCCGGCGAGCAAGGAAACCCAGCCTGCCACAAATCCCGCGAAGGGATGCACCGCTTTCGAAAGAAAAAGATACTCACCGCCGGAGAGCGGCATCCGCTGAATCAGAAGCCCGTAGCTAAAGGCACCAGAGAGGGCGATGAGTCCGCCCACCAACCAAGCGAACAAGACGAGCCGGGGTTCGCCCAGCGAGGCCAGGGTGAATCCCGAAGTCGTGAAGACTCCGGCCCCGATCATGTTTGCGACGACCAGAAAGGTCAGCGTCCAAAAACCGAAGCCTTTCGCCGGAGCTCCCGCCATCATTCTTTGCGAAAGCGCATGAGGTAGTTTTCCTTGAGGCCCGCGATCTTGACCTCTTCCACAAAGGTCAGCCCTGCTTCTTCGATCTCCTTGCGGAACACCTCCTGACCCGCGCGCACATGCCCCATGGTCCAGGCACTTGATTTCCCCTCGATGCGTTTGAAGTCAATCAGGACCAAAGTGCCGCCTTTTTTGAGTGCCCGCAGCAGGGAACTCATCGTTCCCTCTGGGTATTCGAAGTGATGGTAGGTGTCGCAAATGAAGGCCAGGTCGATGGAGTTCGGGGGCAGGGACGTGGAATTTTCAGGACTCAAGAGGGCGCTGATATTTTGCTGACCCTCTTGCTGCGCCCGCGCCACGATGTGTTTTAGGAACGGTCCTGAAATATCGACGGCGTAGACCCATCCTTCCGGCCCGGTTGCTTTTGAAAAGAGCCGCGTGTAAAGCCCGGTCCCGGCACCGATATCGGCAATCGCCATTCCATTTTTGATTCCACAGGCCTCCACCACTTTATGGCGTTCATGGAAAGTCTCGCGGCTCTCGACTTCGAAGCGCTGCAGCCAGTCATCAACCTTTAATTCCGGATCAAGAAACTTCTCGTTGATCCCGGGCTTCACGCTCGCTTCTTCGTCTGGAGATTTCGCTTCCTGGCCGATCAAGAGAGAGGCCGCGAGGAGAAAGGAAAGCGGAGCAAGTAAGGTGGCAAAGCGCAATTTTTTTGTCATGGTCTAGATTTAAGGGGTCTCCTATTTCCCGTCATAAATCAAGGGGAGAGTGCGTCGGTGGATCATCGCATCGCTCCGAGGGGAAATGCCGTTTGATCGCGGGAATGATCGTCCATCACGTGGGGATGAAGATTTGCGCTCGTATCGGATGCCTTGAATGCCTAGCTTCAGGCAATAATTTTTACTCATGTCATCCTTCAAATTTCTCCCAATCTTCCTTGCGTTGGCTTTCTTCGCGAGTGCCCAGGACTCCGGGAAGACCTGGCCATCCGGGACCGATCTTCAAATCGATCTTCTTGCCCGTGAACCGGAAGTGACCCAGCCTGCTTTTTTAAACTTCGATTTTCGTGGTCGGATGTGGGTCGCGCAATTCCGACAATATCCCTTTCCCGCCGGAGCCAAACTGATTGGTCGGGATCGCTTCTGGCGCAACGAGTATGATCGCGTCCCACCGCCACCCGGCCACCCGGATTATGTTGCGGGCGAGGACCGGATCACGATCCACGAGGATGTTGATGGCGATGGTGATTTCGAGAAAATCTCCACCTTCCAGGAGGGTTTAAATTTGTGCACCAGCTTCGCTCACGATGCCGGGGGGCTCTGGGTCCTCCAGCCGCCCTACCTTTTGTATTATCGCGATGCCAACCGGGATGATCGCCCTGATGCACCGCCTACGGTTCACCTCCGGGGCTTTGGGATTGGTGATTCCCACTCGCTTGCGAACTCGCTTTGCTGGGGGCCTGACGGGTGGCTTTACGGAGCCAATGGCTCGACGACTTCTCTCCGGATTACGATCGAAGACAACCCCGCCCCGGCGGTGGAACGACACGGACAACTCATCTGGCGCTATCATCCCAAACGCAAACTCTTTGAGGTCTTCGCCGAGGGCGGGGGCAATAATTGGAGTTGCGAATTCGATTCAAAGGGTCGCCTGTTTTCGGGAAGCAATAACAATTCTGTTGCCTACTTTTATCATCAGGGAGCTTACTATGATAAGAACTTTGGGAAACACGGGAGTTTGTCCAATCCCAACACCTTTGGATTTCTACGCGGAATGAAACATCAAGAATACTCGCGCGTTACCACTTCGATTTTAATTTATGAAGGGGCGGGATTGCCCGAGCGCTTCAACCGAAATCTCATTTTTGCGAACCCGCTGAGTCTGGGCGTCGGAACTTATCGTCCCACCGCAAAGGGGCTGAACTATGAGGTTTCTCCCGCTGGAATCGTTGAAGTCAGAAAGAATGACCCCTCGTTTTGCCCGGTCTATATCGACTCCGGACCGGATGGTTCTCTGTATGTTTGCGATTGGTATGACCAACAATGTAACCACTACCTTAACTCCGAGGGTCAAATGAGTCGTGATGACGGGAGGATCTATCGAATTCGAAATCGCGAGCGGGAACCCATCCCCGCATTTGATCTTTCAAAAGCGGATATCCCTCGACTTCTGGTCCATTTACGGGATGACAATCGATGGTGGCGAGAGACCGCCCGGGAGTGTCTCAAGAATCACTCGGAAGGGCAACTTGCGGTCCCAACCTACCAAAAATGGCTCCTTGAAGAAACCGGGCAAGTGGCTCTGGAAGCACTTTGGGGACTCAATCTCGCGGGCCGTTTTTCGGATGAGATCTTTGAAGTCGCACTGCGGTCGGAAGACCCCGATCTCCGCCGTTGGGCAGTTCGTCTCGCGGCTGATGAACGCTCGCTCAGTCCGGCACAACTTGCTGTTTTGCAGGAATCTCTGCGAGAGGAAATTGATCTCGAGGTCCTTGCTCAAGTCGCTTCCTCGGCCGCACGTCTTCCGCATTCCCAGACTCGTCCGCTGATCGAATCGCTCCTGGAGAATGAGGCGGTGTCGCTGGATCAGGATCTCACTCTCCTCGTTTGGTGGGCGATGGAGCGCCACTGCCTTGGCTTTCCCTCTGACTACGCTCGCTTATTCAAGAAGACCCGCATCCCGCACCCCCGTCTTGCGGCATTTCTAATTCGGCGACTTGTGCAGGAACAATCATCCCATGATCTTCGAGATGTTTCGGACTTGATCAAACTTCCTCTTTTCTCAAATCCAGAGAACCGCGAAATTCTTTGGGAGAATCTGGGAATTGCCCTTCAGGGTCGCGCCTTCGCCGAACTCAGCGACGAGTTTTTGGAGAGCCTCCGTGGGCACGATGACCTTCCCCTAGCGATGCAGTTGCGACTTGGGCTGCCGGGAGCCCTTCAGGAGGCTCTCAGCAAACTCAAGAACTTTGATCCGGCCTCGCCACCTGCCGATTCCGATTCCTTCTGCCGGGTTCTTGAGTATTTTGGAGAGAATCCCCACCTTGAAGCAACGCCGTCACTGCTCCGAATTCTCGCCACTGATCACCCGCAGATTCTTGCTCGGAATCTCGCGACTTTGCAGAGCATCGATTCCCCGGCAGTGGGTTCGGCAGTCATCGCCTCATTGAAAAACTTCCCCATCGAGTCTCGTCAAGCGGCCAGGGTTCTCCTTCTCGCGCGGTCCTCGTGGACGACTCTCTGGCTGGATTCCGCTCTCATTGATCCTGCGCTGAAAGCCACCCTTGATGCTGAATCAAAGTCGCACATCCTCGCCCGGAAATCGGAAGGCCACCGCAAGAAACTCAGCCAGCTCTTCCCGGATGAGATTGCGGCAGCCCGGGATGAAGATGCCGAAATCTTACGGCTGCAGCTCCTTCTCAAAGAAAACCGCAGTCCGAACCTAAAGAAAGGATACCAAATATTCACCTCGCGATGTGCCGCCTGCCATGTCCTTCACGGTGAAGGTGGGCAAATCGGCCCGTCTCTGACCACTTATCAGCGTGACAATCTCGCAACCCTTCTTTTAGCAATTGTGAAACCCGGCGCCGAGATTAGAGAAGGCTTTGAAAACTACGTTTTGGAGACCAAGGACAAGCGGACCTTGGTCGGATTTCTCAAGTCGGAAGACGAGTATACCGTCATTCTCCAGCCCGCTGGAGGCACCCCCTTGACCATTCCTCGAACGCAAATTTCGACCATGAAGCAAGCCCCAAATAGCCTCATGCCGGCGGGCCTCCTTGATAGTTTGAGCGAACAAGAAATCATCGACTTGTTTGCCTACTTGCAAAAAAGGCAGCCATTGAGCATGCCCAAGTTTTGAGGTTGGAAGGGTGGTGAATTGATTTTATGAAAAAACATTGTTATCTGCTAAGTGCTCTTATTGCTCTCGCGCATTCGGGATTCGCCGAGCCGCTGGTGGGAACGCAGCCGCTCGATTGGGAGGGCGACATCGCATCGCGACTCATCGATTCGGCGGATGCCTTCCTGCTGAAGAAGATCGAGCAGGCGATGGTGGCGGGAAAAGCGGAGAATCCGGATCGCGCCGAGCTGGCGCGGATTCTGGGGGTGGTGGACGAACGTGTTTCAACGAAGTCTCGCCTTGAAGTGCTAGGCAAGGTGGCGGAGGGCGACGGTTTTGTTGTCAATGAGGTCCGCTGGCAGGCCTTTGGTGATGTGCATGGCGAAGGGCTATGGCTGAATTCGCGAAACGCAACCGAGTCGATGATCGTGATTCCTGATGCGGATCAGACTCCGGAGGAAATTGCGGGGTATCATGGCAAGCTGCCGATTGAGTTTCAAACCGCCCGCAAGTATGCCAAGAGTGGCTTGAACGTTTTTGTTCCCGCGCTCATCAACCGCAGCGCGGGACCAGATACGATTTCGAACCGTGAATCGATTTACCGACCTGCCTTTGTCTTGGGGCGTCACCTCATCGGCTACGAGATCCAGAAAGTCCTTGCGCTCGTTGATCGGCTGGGCCCCGATTTGGTAGGAGTGCACGGGCATGGTGAGGGCGGGATGCTGGCGCTCTTCGCGGCTGCAATCGACGAGCGGATTCCGAAGGTGATCGTGAGCGGCTACTCTGGTCCTGGTGTCGACTTGTGGCAGGAGCCGGCAGAGCGGAATGTCTTTGGACTGCTCAAGCAGTTCGACCGCGCTTCTCTGGAGAGGATGATCGCCCCGCGAGAGTTGCATAACCTGGCACAACCGCCCGCCCCGGGGGTTGTGATCGAACCCGGAAAGTCGCGTGGCAAGCCTGGGCGGTTACTTTCCGCAGGAGAGCAAAAGGCTGATCAGGAAAGGCAGGTGCCGCCGTTAACGCAAGTGCCGCCGTTCAAAATAGTGCGCGTAGTCGACAGGGAGGCACGCCATGCGCGGCAGTTGCATGAACTCGACCGCCACAACCAGCAGCTTTTGGTCGAGAGTCCGTATGTGCGCGCGAAATTCATGGAAAACCTGAAGACGGATTCGCAGCAGGCCCTTGCCGAATCTCAAAAATTCTACCGCGATTACTTTGCCGAGAAAGTGGTGGGGACATTTGATGACGAATTGCTCCCGACCAATGCGCGCACCCGAGAGATCCAAATTAACGAGAAAGTGCGTGCCTACGAGGTGGTTCTCGATGTCTTCGAGGACGCCAGTTTTTTCGCCTACGGCATCCTGATTGTGCCAAAGGATCTGAAGGCCGGAGAGTCGCGCCCCTGTGTCGTTTGTCAGCACGGTTTGGAGGGGCGTCCGCAATCGACGATCGGTGAGAAAGAGGCGCAGTCCTACGCCGCCTTCGCCACGAGATTGGCGGAGCGCGGCTATGTCACCTTCGCGCCCCAGAATCTCTACATCTTCGAGGACCGATTCCGCACGCTCCAGTTCAAAGCAAACTCGATCGGGCGCACGCTTTTCTCGCTCATGGTTCCGCAACACCAGCAGATTACCGATTGGCTGGGGGGACTCGAGTTTGTCGATGCCGAACGCATCGGCTTTTACGGGTTGTCATACGGCGGGAAATCGGCAATGCGCATCCCGCCGCTGGTGGAAAACTATTGCCTGTCAATCTGCAGCGCGGATTTCAACGACTGGGTGTGGAAAAACGCCTCGACACGGAGTCCTTATAGTTACTCGGACAAGAGTGAGTATGAGATCTTTGAGTTCGATCTCGGCAGCACCTTCAACTACTCGGAGATGGCGGCGCTGATTGCCCCGCGGCCGTTCATGGTCGAGCGGGGTCACTTTGACGGAGTCGCTCCAGACGAGCGCGTGGCGCTCGAGTTCGCCAAAGTGCGTCATCTGTATGCCGCGAAACTCGGGCTCGGGAAGCGCGCGGAGATCGAGTGGTTCGTGGGCCCGCACAAGATCAATGGCGTTAGGACTTTCGAGTTTCTCGACCGTTGGCTTCAACCTCATTCGCGTCAGCCTAAGGCCAAGATGCCTGATTCTATCGGGGATTGAGCGGTGCTTTGGCCTCGCGAAACGTCTCTCAGGTCGGGGTTGGAATTCATCAGCTCGGTAAACTCTTTTTACCTTGATAAGGTGGGGTGCTTAAATGTTCCCGAGAAGCATGGCGTTGACGCCTTCTTTGGATCCTCCCGGGATCATGAGTCCGGGCTGGTGCAATTTAGATTCAAATCAATTGAAAGCCTCAGTGTGATCCCTGCGTTTTGTAGGGATGGCTATACCCGCAAATAATCGACGTCAATTTTTGAAGAAGTCCGGTCTTTTGGCCGGAGGTGCGACCTTTGGAATGCCCGCCTTTGTGAGGGGGCAGAATTTGAACTCTAAAATCCAGGTGGCGTGTATCGGCGTCGGAGGCAAGGGAGACAGTGATACCCGCAACGCCGCAAAGTGCGGTGGTCAGATTGTCGGGCTTTGCGATGTTGATCGCGGCACGTTGGGTCAGATGGGTAAGGTCTTCGGTGACGCCCAGCAGTTTACCGATTTCCGGGAGATGCTGACCAAGTTGGGTGATAAGATCGACGCCGTCACCATTTCCACGCCCGACCACGTCCATGGCGTGGCTGGAATTATGGCGATGCAAATGGGTAAGCATGTCTATTGCCAGAAGCCGTTGACCCAGACCGTTTGGGAGTCCCGCACGATGCGCAATCTCGCGGTGGAGAAAAAGCTGGCGACCCAAATGGGGAACCAGGGGAGTGCCTCCGACGGGCTTCGCCGCTCGGTTGAGATCATCCAATCCGGAGTGATCGGGAAGCCGCTGGAGCTGCACGTCTGGACGAATCGACCTGTCTGGGCCCAGGGATATGACCGGCCCCGAAGCGTGGACGCGGTCCCGGCGTCGCTCGATTGGGAATCATGGGTTGGGCCTGCCAAGATGCGTCCCTACAAGGATGGAATTTACCACACCTTCCAATGGCGTGGCTGGAATGAATTTGGCACCGGGGCACTGGGCGACATGGCTTGCCACACCGTCAACATGCCGTTCCGCGCGTTGAAGCTCGGCTACCCTACCAAGATCGAGTGCGAGATGGCCTCGCGCATTTACGATGAGACCTATCCTCTGACCTCACGGGTCCGCTTCGAGTTCCCGGAGCGGGACGGCCTGCCGCCGCTGAAGTTCTGGTGGTATGATGGCAACCCCCAGCAGACCTTTGATCCCATCCGCCCGAAGACCGATGTTGTTCATGAAGTGATCGATCTCAAGGGGGGCAAGCTTCCCGGGAGTGGCGCGATCATCATCGGTGAGAAAGGAAAGCTCTTCTCCGAGGATGATTACGGTCAGGATTTCTTCGTGAAGCTGAATGATGAGAAGGGCTATCGCCCTGCGAAAGATCATCCCGCTTGCCAAGGAGTGCCCGAGTCTATCCCGCGTTCACCGGGTCATGAACAGGAGTGGTTCGACATGATGAATGGTGGCGCTCCGGCTTATTCCAATTTTGAAATCGCGGCCTACTTGAACGAGGTAATTCTCCTCGGTTGTATTGCCCAGCGTGTCGGCGAGGGACACCCGATCGAATGGGATGGTCCTAATATGAAATCGCCGAGCAGCGCGCGGGCCACCGAGCTCGTGAAGCGGGATTACCGTGAAGGCTGGGCCCCGAAGGTCTAGCCTGGAGATCGCGATCATTGCTCTTCGAGCAGGATCCCTAGAGCGAGTTTGCTCTGGGGATCCTGTTTTTTTCTGAGGGCATTCCATTGGGCGAGGAAGAGATTGGGAATCTCCGTCGTGGTCCAGGAATTGGCGACGCATTGCGAAAATAATCCCTAGAAGAAAGTTGCAACAAAAAAGTTTCGCGCCATCCTTCTGAAGATGGCAACGATTGATTCTTCCAAAGCCTGGACCGACGACCTCGTCCCGGTGGCTCAATTTCTGTTGCTGAAGGAGGCCCAGGAGCACGCGTTGGTGGTGCTTGCAATGAATCTGGACTGTCTCATCACGATTGATGAATCGGGATACCTGATTCACGCAGACGAGGCCTTTTCCGTCGCCATTCACGAAGAATTCCGGCTCTATGAGGCCGAGCAGGGGACAGCTCCCCAGCCAGCGCATGTGCCCATTTTTGGGTCTGGAGTCGAGTGGGCCCTTGTTTGGGTCGTGACCTTGCTCTTTTGCTTTACCCAACAATTGCAGGATCCTGGGATTGTCGATCGATATGTGAATTCCTCGGTCGGAGTGATTGGTGAAGGGCAGATTTACCGATCGTTCACGGCTCTATTTTTACACGGAGACTTGAATCACCTGATGGGGAATGCGGTCTTCGGGCTAATTTTTGGAATTCTGGTCGCAAATTCCTTCCGAGCTCATCTGGGGTGGGGGCTGATTTTTCTGAGCGGGTTTCTCGGGAATTTGCTCAATGCTTGGATCTTTTTTCCTGATCCCTTTCAGTCCCTTGGGGCTTCTACGGCGGTTTTTGGGGCGCTTGGATTGTTGGTGGGGTCGGGTTTGAGCTTGGCCTGGGATGAACGATCCTACCGGAAGGGGCTGCGGGCATTTGCGCCGCTTCTAGCGGGGGTCATGATCTTCACCATGAATGGGATCGGCGAGCCGGGAGTGGATACTCTCGCGCACCTGAACGGGATGTTGTTTGGCATTTTGCTGGGCTTTCCAGTGGCGCAAGTTCTTGCTGGAAAAGCTGTCTAAAGGAGCGTATCTGAGGCATGCGCACTCTTATTTTCACGGCCCTTGCGACGGCCTGCCTCCATGCTTACACCCCGGTTCCCTTGGAAGAAGGGGAACAGGCTCCTGATTTCGCGCTCCCGGGGGTTGATGGGAAGACCTACGCTCTCAAGGATTTTTCCGGCAGCAAGGCCTTGGCGGTGATTTTCACGACCAATCATTGTCCTGATGCTATTGCTTCCCACGGTCGCATGATGGCCCTCGTTGATCAGTTCAAAGATCAGGAGGTGAAGTTCTTGGCGATTAACAGCAACTCGCCGGAGGGCCTTCATCCGCCGGAGTTGGGATGGACGATTTTCGATGACAGCTTCGAGCACATGAAGTTGATCTCGGCTGATTCCAAATTCAATCTGCCCTACCTTTATGACGGAGCCACCCAGGAAGTGGCCAAGGCTTATGGTGCGGTGGCGACGCCCCACGTCTTCATCTTTGATGCTGACTTGAAGCTACGTTATAACGGGCGGATGGACAATGGGATGCGCCGCGTTGGCCCGGTTGAAAAGAATGAAGCCCGTGATGCCATCGAGTCTATCTTGGCCGGAAAGAAGATTGAGGTGGTGAAGACCCACCCGGTGGGATGCACCACGAAGTGGAAGGAAAAGTCCGGGATGGTGGCCGGTGAGGATAAGAACTGGAAGGAGCAGCCGGTGACTGTCGAGCTCGCCAAGGCTGACGTGATTGCCAAACTGGTGGCGAACAAGGGACGTTCCGGAATGCGCCTGATCAATCTGTGGTCCACGAGTTGCGGCCCGTGTGTCATGGAATTTCCAGACCTGGCCTCGATTTATCGTCAGTATTCGTGGCAGGAATTTGAATTTATACCCGTGAGTCTCGATGCCCCCGGTGACTTGGAAAAGGTGACAAAGTTCCTGAAGCGTCATCAATGTGGGCTTTCTCCGCGCACCAAGCCTTTGGTGGAAGAAGATGGTCGTAAGACCAATAACTACCTTTTCGAGGGAGATACCGAGGAACTTGCAAAGGCGATCGGACCTGAGTGGGACGGAGCTTTGCCTTACACCCTTCTCGTTGGGAAAGATGGCGAGGTTCTCTTTCGTCATTCTGGCCAGATTGAGCCGCTCGAGTTGAAGCGTAAGATCGTTGAGCAGGTCTGGAAGGCGAATGCGGAGTAGCTGGTTCAATGGGAGCGTGCAGGCTCCGAAGTCGCGGTTGAGTTGCTCCAGTTTTCCAAGAACGTCCTCGTATGATCTCTCGGAGTGATCGGCGACGGCTTGGAGGTCTCTCAAGGTCAAGGAGAAGCGCTATAGGAGAAGCGATTGCGTCGGGCTTTCCGCTGATTTGTTGGGGCTGTTTGCGGGTAATTTTAAAGACCTGCGATTCTCATGAATCGATGAAGACTCATTTCTTTGATTCTTTAGTTCCCTTTATCGGAATTGTGTGGCACAGGTTCCAGTCAATCGACGTCCTGCCATGTCCCAATCCATAGAAGATCTGAAAGCCATTCTCAAGGCCCATCCCGAGTTTACTGTGACCGAGCCCGAGCCCGGCTTTCCAGTCATCGAGGTTCAAACGTCGGTTTCTGCGGCGACCATTGCGCTTCATGGCGCGCAGGTATTGACGTGGGCCCCCACGGGGCACCCACCTGTTCTTTATGTGAGTCCTAGGGCCAAGATGATTCCAGGAACGCCATTGCGGGGAGGCATTCCCATCTGCTGGCCTTGGTTCAACAAGCATCCTGAAGACCTCTCGAAGCCCACTCACGGTTTTGCCCGCACCCGTTTCTGGGAGCTCGTATCCGCTGATGTTGCGGGAAAGGTCGCGACGATTTCCTTCAAACTCCTACCCGACGAGGAGACCCGGAAATTGTTCCCTCATGACTTCGAGCTGACCGCCACCATTCGTGTCGCAGACAAGCTGCGTGTGAAGTTGAAGATGAAGAATACCAGTGAGGAAAACTACAAGGTCAGTTCTGCGCTGCACACCTACCTTTCCCTCGGTGATATCGAGCGGATCCAGTTAGAGGGAGTTAAGGGCGCTCACTATATGGATCAACTCACCGACGATGTCGACGCGGTCTATCAGGAGAAGAATCTCCAAATCAAAGGCGAGGTCGACCGGATTTATCAATCGATGTCTTCAGTGTTGATTCGTGATCTTGATCGCCAGCGCTCGGTATTTGTCGATAAGGCGGGCTCCCGCTCGACGGTGATCTGGAACCCTTGGAAGGAGAAGGCGAAAACCATCGCCGATCTTCCTGACAGCGGCTACAAGGAGTTTGTTTGCGTTGAGTGCGCCAACGCTGGCACGGACAAGCCCACTCTCCGCCCGAATACTTCGCACACGATTGAGACCATTATTGGTCTGAGGCCGTTGAACTAGCTTGGACAAAAAAAGACCTCACTGCGGTAGCACCGAAAACCGCAGCGAGGTGGATTCTCAAATCTCCGGGTAGGGAGGTGATGAGAAAATAGGTGGGTGAGAAGGTTCTTAGCGGAAGCTCTTGGCCTTCAAGGATGTCTTCAGCATGGCCAGAAAAGGCTTCACCCCGCCGGGTTGATAGCCGGCCCTTTTGAAGACTTTGCCATGGGCGTCCATGAGGAGGACGGTCGGAAACCCGGTGATTTCATAGTCCTTGGCAACGGTTTCGTTGGCCTTCTTTTCAGCGTCAGGGAGTTGCTCCTTTCTGGGGAAGTCTAGGACGACGACCACGAAGTCCTTTTCGGCGGCTGTTTTAAAGGCTGATTTGGAGAACACTTCCTTGTCCAACTTGATGCACGGAGGGCACCAATCGGATCCTGTGAATTTCACAAGGAGGTCCTTTTTCTCTTTCTTGGCTTGGGTCTTGCCCGCCTCGAAGTTGGTCAGGAAATCACCTGCGCTGACAAGGCTCACGGAGGCTGCTGCGATCAGGGCGAATGCGATGGTCTGGAATGGTTTCATCATGACATTAGGCGTCTCATGGCGGGGATTTATTCCAAAAATATCGAATTATTTTAGGAGAATGGTAATTCTCCCGGATGAAACCACGCCTGATCGTCGCGACCCGTAATGCCCACAAAGTCGATGAGATCCGGGCGATTCTGTCGGATTTTGATGTTTGTGATCTTTCGGCGGTGGAGAATCCTCCGGTCGTCGAGGAAACGGGGATCACCTTTCTCGAAAATGCTACGCTTAAAGCCGTCGCCATGAGTGAACTCACCGATGCCTTGGTCTTGTCGGATGACTCCGGTCTGGAAGTGGATGCGCTCGGTGGAGAACCTGGGGTTTATTCTTCCAGATACGGTGGAGAAGAGGGGAACGATGCCTTGAACAATGCCAAGCTTCTCAAGGAAATGGCGGGACGGAGGGATCGCACGGCCCGCTTTCGCTGCGTCATTGTTCTGGCCCGGGAAGGCCAGGTGCTTGCCGATTTTTCAGGAGCTGTGGAAGGGCGGATTGCCGACGAGGGTGCCGGAACGGGCGGCTTTGGCTATGATCCGTTCTTCGTGCCCGTGGGATTCGAGGCTTCGTTTGGCGAACTGGGGGAGAAGATTAAGAATACTCTCAGCCACCGGGCCCGCGCACTCGAAGGGGTGAAAGGATGGCTGGCTGATAACATTTAAAAAGATTTGACTTTAAGGGGAGCTTAATCAAGGTCTTTTTAGGTTTTTGCCACCCTCCCTATGAAACTTCGAATTTTTCTCCTTCTCTCATTGGGCTTCATACTCGCCAGTTGTGGCGTAGATCCACGTTGGGGGCCTCCGCGCACAGGTTTGCTGGAACCGCTGAAATGGCAGTATGAAGGGCTGAATCCGGGACTCGGCGCGACCCAGGCAATGACCGTGGCGCTGAGCGCGAGCACGCATTGATTCCGCCCGGAGTTGCCCCAAGGTTACTTGATTTCGAAGGAGAAGAGTCCTGACTTGGTGACGATCGAGATTATTTCGTCGGACTGCCTTACAACCTCGACGCTGGGAACGTCTTTGAGGGACTTCCCTCCTTCGGTGATCGTTTGACCTTTTCGAATCGGGAAATCCATGCGGGCGAGAATTCCGGGAGGGACAGTGACTTCGATTTTCAAATCATGATCTGCGAGTTTTTCCCAGCGGACGTCGACTCGGCCCGCCGCGGAATCGTAGTGCGCCTTGATCCACTTGACGGAGTCGTCGGTCGGGATGTTGGGAGCGATGCGAATTTGCTGAAAGCCGGGGCTTAAGGCATCGATACCTGCGAGATGGCTGAGCATCCATTCGGTCGTCCCGGTGCCGATGAAGACTGGGCGTTGTTCGTCGGAGAGATTGTGCAGCACCTTCACGGCTTCGTTTTGATGACCAATGAGCGGGAGAACCTGAAGGAGGAAGTGGGCTCCGACGGGGCCGACGTTTGCGCCATTTTTTTCGAGGGAGGCTAGGAAATCCTGAATGATCAGATCCAAGTTCTTCGCGAGTTTTCGGCCCTTGCGATCTTCGGGCAGGACAGAGCAGCGAAGAGCGAGGAGTTGGGCGGTTTGGGAGTCGAGCTTCAAGGAGCCGGCTTCATTGAGATACTGCTTGCCGAAGCTTTGGCGAATCCGACCTGAGTAGTCCTGAAAGCGGATGACGTTGAGCGGCTGCATGGCGGGTGCGGCGAGTTCGCGAGCCTGTCGGTTGGCGTAGCCGAGGTAGGTGAGGTCGGTGAATTCCGCTGTGACATCTTGAGCCTGGAATCCTTCGCCCCATTGTTGACCTTGGAATTCCATGTCGGCCTTCTCTCGGGCCATCATGTATTTTTCGAAAATCTTCCAACGATCTTTCACAAACTCGCTGTCTCCGCCCATCCACCAGACGGGATAGTTCACGGTGATACCGGCGTCGGATGAGACCGAGCCATAGTTTTTTGCTCCGGGGCGGACCGGGAAAAATCCTTCTTCGGTTCGCTGGGCGTCCATCATGCGCAGCCATTCGGTGAGAAGGGCTACGGAGTCGAAGTTGAAGAGATATTCGCGGGCGGCTCGCTGAAGTTCGGCGCCATTGCCAAGTGCGGCGACCTCGCCTTCTGTGAACTTGTCGATCTTGCCTTGCAGCTTTGTGATGCTATCGGCGTAGAGTTGATTGAGAACAGGTGAGCTGGTCTCGAAGCTTGAAGTGCGGGCGGGTTTCGAAAAAACAAACTTACCGCCGACTTTAAACCAGGCGTCAACGGACCAGTCGCCGAGTTCTTTGTTTTCATCGCGAACGCGGACCTTCCAGTGGACGGTCTGTCCTTCTTTGAGGGGTTTCCCTGCCCATGGGACGAATTGCCCTTGGCCTCCGATTGTCAGTTCACCCTTCCAAAGGTCGGCCTGCTCTTCGGTGAGAAGCTCTTTGGTGCTGGCGGCGAGGATCTGGTAGCCGATCTGGACCTTGGCGCGCTCGTTGGAAATGAGATGCCAGGAAAGCCGGGGCTCTGTGGAGACCCCGGATGGATTGATCTGATTCTCGACCTTGGGAGTGCCCACTTTCATCGGGGCCGCGAGTGCCGCCAAAGTCGAACCGAGAAACGCAAATAAAATGCCGTGCTTCATTGGGAGATAAGAAAACCCGCCGCATCTCATTGCGCAAGCCGTCATGTGGGCGGAGAGGTGACTTCTTCGAGAAATTACGCGGAGCCTTGAGTTGCCGAGTTCTTTTTGGCGAGAGCCTTGAGGATTCCTGTCTCGTCGAGACACTCTGCGATGAAGCGGATTCCAACGAGGCCGACCTTGTCGCGGTCGCGGGCGCTCTTCATCAGCATCAGCCTTCTGGGCGGACAGGGCCGCCATCAAGCGGCACAATACAAAGACTGGAGTTTTTATTCCTCTTCCGAGACGAGAGCCTCTCCTTTGACGAGGCTCGTGAATTGGCCAATCCATTTAGGGGCGGATTGGTGACTGAGATTCTTTTTCAAATGTTCGAGCATTCTGAGAGCGGCTCCGCGCTGGTCTCCGTTATTGAAGAGATCAACTTCCATGGCCCAGGTGAGATCGTAGCGACCGTTGATAAGCCACTTCTCGAAGGCGGGTTTCCGGTCTTTCCCGTCAGAGCCTTCGTTCGTCCAGGTTTCCAGAATTAAGCCTTCGTGCTCGATCCGCTTGAGCCAACCTTGTCGGAGTTCGGCAAGTTTCGCTGGAGTCCGCAGCGACGGGAGAACCATCACGTCGTAAATCGTCATGATATCGAGCGGGGAGGAAGGCCAGCTTTGCAGGGAGATGTTGTCGACGCCATAGGCGGTTGCGAAGACAGACTCGAGAGCCCTGCTGCTGAGGAGACGTTCCTGGCCCTTCAGGACGGTGGCGTCCGTCAAGATGGCTTCGAGGACGGTGATTCCACGAGGGCCCATCTTCGGGATGTTCTCCTTGTCTTGAGCCGCTTCTAAGGTGAGTACCAGCCAGTAGAGCTGATGGCGGAGGGCACGCCGGAAGCCCGGGGTGTCGGTGCGGTCCTTGTGCTGACGCTTCCACTCACGGAACTCGTTGGTTTTCTTGGCCTCATCTTCGAAGCTGACCTTCTCGATGCACTTGAGATAAAGATCGTGAGCGGCAGTATCGCTCTGCATCCCATCTTTAAAGGCTGCCATGGCGACTCCAAATCGTCCTTTGACAGCGCCGTTGGCCGTCTCCTGGATTTCCTGAAGTTTTTCCAGAAGGAGTTCTCGGTCGGTCTCGCTCAGGGACTTTTCCAGAGCATGGAGAGATCCCATCCCCAAAGTGGCAGCGAGAATCAGCAATGATTTTTTCATACGGCCCACTATTCAGATTCGACAAGCGGTGTCGAATCCTGATCGTGTTTTCGGAGTAAAAGAAAGCTGACCCGTTCAACGGGGTTTTTGGTAAGATTTTCGAAGCATCCGGTGTAGACTCCGAATAATATATGTCCAAATTGCTCATCTTTTTCAGCTTTTTTCCACTTCTTCTCACTGGGTGTGATTTCAAGGAAGACCCTGAATTGGTCAAGCAACTGGAGGAGACCAAGATCAGGGTGGCTGCCGTTGAAGCCGAGTTGGACGCTGTTGGAACTGAGATGAAAGCGATCCGAACAACGGATCCCTCCGACGAGTTGCCCGAGTTAAGGGTGGAGATCGAAAAAGCAACGGCTCAAAAGGCAGCGCTCGAAGAGGAAATCCAAAAACTGGGGGAATCTCAGAAGAAGGCTGCCGAGGATCTCGCGGTCTATCAGGAGAAATACCGTCTCCGCTAAAACCATTCAACGACCTTTTAAGATGATGATAACCTTCAAACGCCTCACCGCGATGGCATCCCTTCTCGCGATGACGGGCCAGGTTCAGGCTGAAAACCCTAGGGCCGGAACGGTTGAGAGCGAGTTGGCGATTCAGATCGGCATTCTCGATAGCGCGTCGATGAGATTGGACCGTAAAAAGGACGAGTTGGAGGTCTACCGTAAGTATCAGGAAATCGCTGCCGAGATCGAGGTCTCAACCGGGATCTTCAATTCGATCAAGAAAGAGATCGCTGATCTGGAGGCGCAAAAGATCGTTGCAGGCGACGAAAATTCGCTCGTGCTGCTCATGTTTGAGGACTACCGCGACCAGTATCGCAAGTCCGAGCGCCTTGCTGCGGAAGGGGAGATTCTGGATCTCTCGGAAACCAAGGGAGATTCTTATCAGGAATGCAAAGTCCTCGGGATCAGCGCCCTTCATCTCCGTGTCTCACGCCCAACAGGAACCGAGGGGATTTCCTTCAAAGATTTGCCGGCCTTGATTCAGGATCGTTTTCAATTCAGCCATGAAGAAGCGGCCGAATATGCTGCGAAAATGGCCAAGTCCGATGCGGCCCGCTCCCTCGCTTACAATCAGTGGCGGAATGGACAAAACACCCCGGTCCCCAGTGTCACCAGCACCAACAAAATCGAGCGGCTTGCCCAGATGGAATTGCTGGCGAAGACAAGCCGTGAAGAAAGTTTGCGCCTCAGAAAGGAGAGCGACGAGTGGCTGGAAAAGGCAGCCCGGTATTGGAAGAGCATTGGTGCAGCCCGGTCTCAATCCACCCAGAAGTCACGCGAGAGTCTCGCCTCCCGCGCCGAGGGCAAAGCGAATCAGTTTTTAGAACTCTCCAGAGTGGTTCGATCTGAAGCGGATCGCATGGATGGTGAAATCTTCGAACTGAAGGCGGAGATCAGGGCTGAAAAATAGGGTGGAGACTGACGTGCTTCCTTTGTTGGTAAATCCGAGATTGGACATAAAGGCTTCAATTTCGGTCCGAAAGTCCCGACGGATGATGAGGTCGGCGTCGGAGGTGAGCCTCGAAAAGCCATGTTGGTTGACTGAAAGTCCGCCGCCGATGATCACTTGGAATCTCCTCGCGAGAGAGAGCTCCGATGAGGCTGCGGATGCTTTCGGGAATCATGGGAGCTAGAGGAGCTTGGTGCGGAGGGCGTCGGTGGCGGCCTTGGGATTGGCTTTACCGCGGGAGGCTTTCATGACTTGGCCGGTGAGGAAATTGAGGAGCTTCTCGTTGCCTCCTTTGATGGCGGCGACCTCGTCGGGGTTGGCCGCGATGACTTCATCGATGATGCCGTCCAGGGCGCTGTTGTCGGCGGGTTCGAAGCCGAGCTCTTTGGCCAAGGTGGCGGGGTCTTTTTCCGGAGCCTCCCAGAGGGCGGCGAAGAGGTCTTTGGCCTGATTGCCGGAGAGGGTGTTGGCTTCGAGAAGGTTGAGGATACCTGCGAGTTTTTCGGGGCCGACGGGAGAGTCGGTGATGGCGAGGGATTTTTCGTTGAGGAGGCCGAGGAGATTGTTGATGATCCAGTTGGCGACCTTTTTTCCTGATGTCTTGGCTTCGACCTCCGCGGCTTCGAAGTATTGGCAAAGATGGAAGTCGGAGGTGAGGACGGAGGCGTCGTAGGGGGTGAGGCCGAGTTCGCTTTGAAAGCGGGCAGACTTTTCGTGGGGAAGCTCGGGGACGAGGGGGCGGACTTTTTTGAGGTAGTCCGCGGTGGTGACGGGAAGGAGGTCGGGGTCGGCGAAGTAGCGGTAGTCGTGGGCGTCTTCCTTGGTGCGCATTTCCTGAGTTTCGCTGAGGTCTTCGTCCCAGCGCCAAGTAGCTTGCACGAGGGTTTCTCCGTTGTCGAGGGCTGCGCATTGGCGGGCGACCTCGTAGTAAATGGCGCGCCGCACGGCGGAGGTGGAGTTCATGTTCTTGAGCTCGATTTTGGTGCCGAGGGGATCGCTTTCGTTCTTGCGGACGGAGATGTTCACGTCGCAACGCATTTGCCCCTTGTCCATGTCGGCGTCGGAGATGCCTCCCGCGATGAGGATCTGCTGGAGGGACTTGAGGTAGGCGAAGGTTTCTTCGGCTGAATCGAGATCGGGCTCGGAGACGATCTCCATGAGCGGGGTGCCGGCGCGGTTGAAATCAATGAGGGTGGAGTTGGCGAGGTGAGTGGATTTCGCGACATCTTCCTCAAGGTGGATACGGTTGAGTTTCACGATCTTGCCGGGGTTGGCGATGTCTTTTTGGGCGTCTTTGGGGTAGTTGTGATCGTAGAGAGGGACGCCGCCGCCGAGGCAGAGGGGAAGGTCCATCTGGGTGATCTGGTAGTCCTTGGGCATGTCCGGGTAGAAGTAGTTTTTCCGGTCCCAAACCACGGTGGGCGGGGTGGTGCACCCGAGGAGCATGCCGGAGAGGATCGTGCGCTCGATGGCGAACTCATTCAAGACAGGGAGGGCTCCGGGAAGGCCAAGGCAGGTCGGGCAGGTGTGAGTGTTCGGCTCGTCGGCAAAAGAGGTCTCGCAACCGCAAAACATTTTGGTGTTTGTTTTGATCTGGCAGTGAACTTCGAGTCCGATGGTGACGAGGTAGTCTGAAACAGGCACGAGAGGGATTTAAACGATCAGAGGCGCGAGGCCAAGACTTGCCTTTATCGGAAAGAGGGCGATGGTGGGACATGCTCTGACTGATTTGTAAAGCTGCCGAGAAGAAGTCCGGTCGGATTGTTCTCGGGATTATTGCTCTTGTGGTGATCGGTGTCCTTGTGATGCGTTAAAGGCACCTCCGTTTTCTTTCCGAAAGCAAGTGACCGGAGGGGGCTTTTTTGGTTTGCGCGATTGCTTGCAAAGACGGTGGGTTCTTACCACGGGCTGGTTGCGGAGATCGTGAATCGACATCACCGCAGAGGCGGTCGGAAATTGTCGCGCGAGCAAACTGAGGGTGGGACGACAGCTCCAATTCATAGAAGACAGTGAGCCTCACGCGGGCCAGCTTTGCCATTTTTTAAATCCCGACCACGGCGCGCCAGGTCTGGGCCATGAGGGAGTGACCTGCGAAGGAGGGGTGGACGCCATCGCTTGCCCAGTATTCGGGTTTGGTGCCGGCGGCGTCATCGAAGATCGTTTGGAAGGGAACCCAGAGGGTGCCGTTCGCTTCGGCGACTTCCTTGGCGGCCGCTCGGAATTTATCGAACTCGGGGAACCAGGTGTCTTTGACGGCCCCGCAGCGGAGAACGAAGGGCTCGCAGATCACGATGGTGGTCTGGGGGAGGGCCTTTTTGGTTTCCTTGATGAGGCCATCATAGCCGGCCTTGTAGGACGCGACGGTGCCCTCGTATTTTCCGTTAATCTTGTGCCAGATGTCGTTGACGCCGATGAGGATGCTGAGGACGGCGGGGCTGAGATCGAGGGTGTCCTTCTGCCAACGATTTTGAAGGTCGGGCACTTTGTGGCCACTGATGCCGCGGTTATGAATACGGAGTCCGAGGTCCGGGTGGCTCCCGAGAATGCCGCTGCCGGCGAGAAGGGGGTAGCCGCGACCGAGGGCTTCTTGATGGTTGGGGTGTCCCTCGTTCTTTTTGTCGCGTCCGGCATCGGTGATGGAGTCGCCCTGGAAGAGGACGGTGTCGTTTTTCTTTAAGGCGGGCTTGGTGGAAGAGGTCTGGGCGGAGGCGGTGTTGAAGAGGGAGGCTCCGGCGGCGAGGGCGGAGGTTCCGATGAGCTGGCGTCGGTTGAGGGAAGAGTGTTTCATGGCTTGGCGGGAGACTGCCACAAACTCGCGGGGGAGTGCAGGGGAAAAATCGGATGGGGGGCTGAGCTGCATTTATGAAGCAAAGCGTTTCTTGCCCCAATAAGCGACCGATCCCAGAAGGAGAAGAATTGCGGTGATCAGGGGCCAAGTTAGTTTGGGTGTTTCCTCGGTGGGATTTGTATTTTCCTTATTCGGAGGGCTGGGCTGGCCTGGAGTCCTCTTGGTTGATGGGTTGGCGGCGAGGATGGCAGGGACGTTCTGATCTGAAAGGGTGAAGTTCTCGCAGCCGGGCCAGTTGGCGATGAGCCATTTCGCGAGGTGGTCGACTTCTTCCTCGTGAGTTGGGAGGCGGCCCTCGATTGGTCCTGGGGGTTGGTATTCTTCTCCTAAAATGTCGACGGATGCGACGATCCATAAATAGGCGAGTTTAGAGATGTCGTCCGCGTAATCAGGTGTTTGCTGTCCAACTTTTTTTACGATCCGACCATCCCGGAAGAGGGAGTTAAAAAGCTCAGGGATGAAATCCTCTTTCCGTGCTTCCGTGAAGGCCGTCGCGATCATTGTTAGGAGATAGGATCTTCTCGGATCTTTTTCTTTGGCGAGCTGCATGCGAAGAAAGGAGGTGTCTGGAATTAGTTCGGCATTGAATTGCAGGGCCGAAGCCTCATCGCCTCCAATGAATGGCTTCATTCTCGTGTGCTCGTCTTGATCGTATTTCTCAAGTTTAGCGATGAATCCTCTGATAATTTCGTCACTGGAGTAATTTCGGAGGAGATTTTTGTGCTCCTCGGAGATCTCTCGAGTAAATCGACTCTGTGATTGCTGCCACTCAAGAGACTGCTCGATGATTTCGACGATCTCCTCCACCTTTGTGGTTCCAGTGGAAACCAGGGTCAGGAAGATTAGGATAAGATTAATTCGTAGGAAATACATAAAGCCGATATTCGTTGTGCTTGTTAGCTCCTCCTAGGTTTTTTGTAACCATGTCGCTTACAATTAGATCCACCTTCACTCCACTTACAGTATGCTCAACGAATACTTTTGTCGCAGAAGTGATGGCAACGGTCTCGGTGGTGTAAACAAATTCGCCATGTTGAAAATTTTCCATGAAATAAATCCCCGAGCTACAAGCATTGTAAAAGAAGGCCTTGTATCCAAGATTCGCTGGAACTTCTTCATTGGGTGCATCGACGATGAGGTGGCCGGGATAGTGGAAAAAGTTGGGAGCGGTCCCTTGGCGTGTGATTGTGCCACCGTTAGGAACATTTGCGTGCTGGAACCTCAGTCCCAGGTTGGGAGATGGGGTCAGGGTTGCGAGCGGGATTTTTTGGACAACGTCTCCTCGCATTTCAGGGGACGGATTCCCGTTTGCTCCTTCTTCGAGGATGAGGTAGGCCCACCCTTCATCGTAAAAGCGTAAAGTTGCGGAGTTGGGACCGTTGGTAACGATGTCCTTCTGGGCTTGGATCGGAGTATTGTCTTCGGTAGCGAGACATCCAGTTTCGATGGCAGTTTCGCCGCTTCCAAAGTTTATAAAATCTGAGATGTGCCTGACGTGGGTGCGTTCAAAGTTGGGTCCGAGGCCATAGTTGGCGTGTCCATCGAAAACGACGGTTCGTTCCTTTGACTGAAGGGCACGACTCAGAGAATCAGCGGTGTCGGAAACTTCAATGGCGTAGATTTTTTCGTCTTGGGTTGATTGGTTGGGCTTCAAGGGCGCAAGGCCACGATAGCCCCAGATGTTTCCGATATTGAAGGATTCCGCTGGCAAGCCTTCGTCTTCGTGGAGGTTGGTATTACGTGCGGATTCCAGCCAATTGGTCAAGACCGCGCGGCTGTCGAACTCCGGTCCGATCCCGAAGACGGTGGTGATGTCCATGGGTTTGAGCTGCCAGAAGGTGCCGGAGTCTCCTCCGTCGGGGAGGTCGCCGGGGATGATGATGGTGACGAAGGGGGTGGGGGGAGTGGTGCCTTGTTGGGTGGGGATGACGAGGGTGTGTCCGTTGACCATGGAGGTGATGGCGGGGAGGGTGTTGTTGGGATTGGGGTCGGATTGAAGTTGGAGGTAGTTGAGGGTCGCTCCTTGATTGGTGCCGGTGAGGTCGGTGAGTCTGATGAGGGTGGTTGTTTGATCACTTCTGGAGACGCTGATGGAGGGGACGCCACTTTGCACGGGTTGGCCGAAGGCATCGGAGACGGCGTTGAAGCCTGCGTCGAGCCTGAGGATTTTGTGGGTTTCAGGGAAGGTCGCGTTTTCAGAAAGAGTGATTTCGGTGATCTTGAGTTCGAATTGGGCGAGGGGCGGGGCGGGATTGTTGCCGACGTTTTGGTTGCTACTTCCGCTGCCATTTCCGGTGCCAGGGCCTCCGGCATTGAATTCGAAGGGATCGGTGAGGGTGACCATGACTTCTTCGAGGTTGGTCCAGCCGTCGCCATCGAAGTCATCGAGGTCGGGGTTGGTGGTGGTGGCGTCGGTGAAGCGGAGCCGGAGATACATTTCATCGACGACTTTTTCAAATCCGAGCCTGAGGATGTGGCCCTGACCGAAACGAATATCGGGGAGGTAATCCCAGGTGAGCATGTTGTCGGTGGAGGCTTGGATGAAGTAGGAGCGGCCTGGGACGCCGTGCCATTCGAGTTGGTAGATGTTGCCGGAGAGTTGGGAGCATTGGAGATCGCTCTGGGCGTTTGCTTTTAGAAAAGGCAGGAGGATGAGAATGAGAATGAGGGTGAGGAATTTTTTCATCGGGTCGACGGTGGGTAATTATTCGGAGGGGGTGGTGGTGTCCGATGAGGGTTTGTCTTCCTGGCGCCAGAATCTCAGGGTGAGGGTCTTTTGTTGGAGAGCCTCCTGCTTTTGGGCGGCGACTTTGTCCTGGTGTGCGATGATTTTGTTTTGGTGGGTTTCCCGGATGGCATTTTTCCTGAGTTCGTAGTGGAGGTGGAGTTTTTCGAGGAAATCCAAGTCGGAGGTGGTGAGGTTTTGTTCCCCAGCATTCTGGAAGTAGGCTCCACTTTCGAGCAGGTTGGGGAGGGTGGTTGGGAGAGGTGGTGATTCGGCGGTGACTTGGGCGCTCGTGCTGAGAATCATCATGGAGTATTCGATGTCTCCAGTTGCGAAACCCGGACTTGCGGCCAATTCATCCCAGGCCGTGATATTGGTCCATGCGATTGAAGGGACTGGTTGACCGCTCTCAATGGGCCAGAAGCGGAGCAGGGTGTAGGTGTGATCGAAGATTTGAGCAGAGATGAAGTAGCTTTTTTGGGAGAGCGGGGTTTCAGGCGCAGTGTCAGGCTCGGGGGAATCTGTCGCTGTTTTTTCACTCTCAAGGGATTTAAGGAGATCCTCATCCGGGGTGCTTAGGCGCTCGATTTTTAAGGTTTTGTTTCCTTGGATTGCGATGGTCCGATCAAGGACCACACTGGATTCCAAGACGGCGTTTGTTTCTGGTTTTAGGATTTCGGGTAGCTGGCCGTGGGCCAGGATGCTTGTCATGCCTATTCCGATTAAAGCATTAAAGCTCCTGTGAATTTCATTTCAAACATGATGATATAAGTGAAGTTTTCCTAAGCGATTTTTAAATTCCGCTATTTTGAAGTTCTTGGAAGGATCGTGAGGGCACTCCAATTTCGCTCGGAGTAGATGCGCGCCTTCACTCTTTCTCCTTCTTTTAGGGTGATGGGTTCCCGGTAGGCCCGTCCGCGAATGGCACTGGTCCACGCTTCGCGGGGATCCTGCCCATCGGTGGTGAAGACGATGATTCCAACCTTGTTGGGATTGAGGAGGTGGATTGTTTTTTGATGGGGTTCGACTCGGCGGGAAGGGGGACGTCCGGGGGTGGGAGGGAGGATTTCCGGGAACATGCCGTCTTTTTGGAAGTCTTCGATGAGGTCCTTGGAGCGGTTTTGGAAGAACTGGGTGAAGAGCCAACTGTCGGGAGCGGTGAGTTTTTGCCACTTTTCGTTATGAACGCGGAAGGGTGATTCCTGGTTGATGGCATCTCCCCATCGGGCACTTTCGAGGAGGAGAAGTGGCTCCACTTCATTGAGGAGGCGGCGGTAACGGAGCGAGGCTTGGGTTGGACTTAGGAGTCCTCCGAGGGAAAGATGGTGATAGAGGCGGTCGGAGAACCGGATGCGAAATTCGGCGTGCTGCTTGAGGCTTCGATACCAGAACCCGGGGCCGAAGGGATCGAAGAGCATTTTGGATTCGTGGAGTTGCTGAAAGCCGAGAGCATTTTCACGGTTGAAGTTTTCGAGTCCGTCCCACTTTTCAAAGAAGCCCATTTCGGCGTCCCAGCTGATGAAGCGTAAGCGGGGTTCGTTGCTTTCCTCGCCGATGAGATAGAAGTTACGGTCCGGCCAATCGACATTTGCGGCGTAGATGTTGGAGATGAAATAATCGATGAAGGCATCGACATCGAAGCGCCGCTCGAGTTCTTGAAAAGACACCGGGGAATTGGTGAGTGAGCCGGTGATCCAGGTCTTGGTTTCATCCAGGCGATCCCGCTTTCCGTTTTGCAATTCGTCGCCATTGAAGACAATGATGTCTTCGCTCTTTTTCTTAAGATGAGATGCCACGAAGTGTTCATCGGGCTTTTCGGTCAGGGCGTAGATGCCCCAATATTGGCCGTTGAGAAAGAGGTGAACCCAGCGTTGCCGTGGCGTCAGGTGCCCCATCAACTGTTGGGTTTGGGCAGCCCAGGCGTCATTGATATATCGGGCGTTGTTGCGCCATGAGTGGTTGGCAACAGTCCAGGAATCATGGGTGGGATTTCTAAGAATGAGGTTTTCGAATTCTTCGGGGCCGGGTTCGTTGAAGAGGGACTCATGATATTCGCTGGGGCCAAATTCCTTTCCGAAGCGGAGGCGAAAGTTTTTCTTGAGCGATTGGGTGCGACTTCCCGAGCCTTGAATTCGCAACCCGCAATCCACTTGGGATGTTTTTTCGTCAATTGGGGAAATCCATTCCAAGGAGGCATTCAGCTCAGAGTCCCGGCCGGTTTTTGAAGGATCGAGATAGATCCCTTCCTCTCCGAAAAGTAGTGAGGGATTTGCGATGATGGAGAGGGTGGGGACTTTGTTGTTGGTTCGTGAAGGTGTGGAGCCGTCAGTGGTGTAGGCAATGGTGGCCTCGGGGGTTTTTGTCGAGACGATGAGTTGGAAGGCCTCACTGTGGTATCCTCGCTCGACTGAGAAGTTGAGTTTTTCCACCTCGGGTTGTTGGGCTTGGGAAAGGAGCGGGATGGATGCCAAGGTGGAAAGAAGGAGAGCGCGGATGGATGACATGGTGGAAAGGTTTTTTAGATTGGTGGGTGAGAGGCTTCACATGCCAAGCATGCTGAGGGTGGCGAGGCCATTGTTGAGGGCGTGCATCCAGATGGGGACCCAGAGGCTCCCGGTTTTTTCACGGGCGATGCCCAGGACGAGGCCGAGGGTGAAAATATAGCCGATGGTGACGAGAGGATATTGCAGGTGGAGGGCGGCCCAGCAAAATGAGGTGAGGAGGATGGTGCCCCAGAGGCCGAGGCGGGATTCGCGCCAGCCGCGGTAGAGGACGCCGCGGAACATGAATTCTTCCACGAGGGGAGCGGCGATTCCGACGCCAAGATAGAGGAGGATGGGGAATTGGGTGGAGTCCGCCATTTGGGTCATGGAGGGGTCGGGGCCCTCGATGCCAAGGTAGGGAGCAATGATGCTGAAGCCGACGGAGCAGGCGATGGTGATGGCGCCCCAGAGTGGCCACTGCCACCACTTGACCTTGGCCTTTCCGAGGTATTCCCAGCCGGTCCACCCTTTGCGAAGGTGCCCGATGAGCCAGCAGAGCGGGCAGACGAAGAAGATGGTCGAGAAGGCGAGGACTCCCACGATATCGCCATCCATGGCGATGTTCATGGCGGCTTTGGCGAGTTCGCGAGTGCCGTCACCGATCTTGACGGCACCCGTCGCAAAGAGCGCGATGATCATTCCCACGGTGAGCACGATTTGCCAGAGGAGGAAGAGGAGGAAGAGGGAGATGGCCCAAAGCCAGGTCCACCAGGCATTCCAAGCGGTCCTTTCCTCGAGCGGGAGGGGCGGGGGGACCGGAGTGGTGAAAGTGGGATGGTAGGGATCCTCGGACATCGGTGGCGAAGCTTAAGCAGGATGGGGACGAGCCTTGCAGTAAAAACGGTTGGCGTTTTTCGGTGGCATGGTCAAAGGTTCGCCATGCTTCGAGTGAATGGCGAACTGGTGGATCCAGAACTGGTGGAAGAAACGTTTTCCCGGATCAAGGCGGAGGCGGAACAACGCTTACAGATTTCCTGCTGCGAGCGCGATCCCGAGTTTTATGAACAAGCCGAGCAAGAGGTGGGCGATTCCATTCTCATCGCGCAGGAAGCCGAAAAACGCTTTGAGGAGATTCCTGAAGAGGAGATCAAGCCGCAGCTGAAGGAAATGATCGACACCTACCGTTCCCACGGCGCGTCCTGGGAAATGCTAGAGGCCCAGCGTGATATGATGCGTCATGAAATCGCGGCCTCGATGCGCATGGATAAATTGATCTCTGATATTCTGGAAGGTGACGAAACGGTGAGCGAGGAGGAGGTTGAAGCCTTTTATCAGGAGTTCCTCGAGGATTACCGGACCCCTGCGGAGGCGCGCAGTCTTCATCTCATGAAGACGCTCAATGAGAACACCACCCCGACGGCGGTCTTCAATCTGATGTGCCAGCTTCGCGAAGAAGCGATGGAGGGAGGAGACTTCGAGGAGATCGCGAAGCGTGAGACCGAGAAGTCGACCGGCGAACTCGATCTGGGCTGGATTCCTCTTGATCGTCCCACGAACCCTTTCGAGGCGACCCTTTTCTCGATGCGTGACGGCGAGATTTCGCCGGTCATTGTTTACGAGCACGCCCTTCATTTGATCAAAGTGACGGGCCGCAAGGAGGAGCATCTCGTTCCCAAAGAGGGAATCCACGAGGAGCTTTCCCATCGTGCTCTCGCCCGCAAGAAGCGTCAGGCTTTGCAGACTCTCGCCAAGGATCTGCGGGCGACGGCCGTGATTGAAAAGATCGACACCGAGGGGGCCGAGGTGTCAGGGTAATCATGTGAAATTCCGGTTCGCAATGAACTCCTGACCGCGACGTGTCTGGCCGACGATAGATTATTTCGCAAAGGCGCTCTCGACGAGTTTCACGAAGTCCGCCTTGGCTTTCGTGATTTCGGCTTCGGCGCCGGTCATTTTCAGGAAGACGTCGCCGGAAGGGTGGGGGATGACGGCACCCAGGAGGGCTTGGCCTTCGGTGGGCACTTTTTCTCCGAAGGGAGGGCCGGACAGGTAGGTTCCAGTGATGGTGACGATGGCGACCTTTTGTTCACCGTAGGTTTTTTCTTCTTCGATGACCTTCGCCTCGCCTTGAAACTGATCTTTCCAGCGGCGAAGATTGGCGGCAACTCCTCCGCCCTGTCCTTGGCCGAAGTGATAGAACTTGAGGACGGGACCTTCCTTGCCGTGGCTTACGGCAGCTTTGACCATGGGGGTGACGGGGGCTTTCACCCAGGCTTCTCCGCCATTGAAGGTGAAGTTCCCCACGGTCATCGCGGCATCGTCTGCGATGAGTGAGGTTACGAGGAGAAGCCAGAGGAATGTGAAGATTTTCATGCCCTCTCCCTACATTTGTTCCTATGGTTTCGCGATGAAAATCCCACTTTTGAGTGTTCTTCTGATTGGTTTCCTTTCTGCGCAAGTCCGGCCAACATCGTCCGAGGTCTTTGGCGAGAAGTTTCCTGAGCTTGATCGCTTCTGCACCGGTGAGTGGTGGAAGGAGCTCAAGGGGCAGCCGTTTGAGATGAAGGTGCCACGGGAGGAGGTGATCGGATTTGGAATTTATACCGTGCATCGCGGGACGCTGAAGATGACGGCTCAGCTATTCCCGCTCCTGCCCGATGAAGAGCAGGTCGTCCGTCTGGAGATCAAGAAGGGTGACGGGTGGAAGGAAATCGCGAAGGAGGAGATCAAATACCCCGGCTGGTCGGCGCACTTCCGGGTCGACAACTGGGATTCCTCCAAGTCAGTTCCCTATCGTTTGCGTCATGGCAAGAAGGCTGAATTTACGGGGACCATTCGGAAGGATCCCCGCGACAAGGACACCCTTGTGGTCGCCAACATGTCCTGTAATTCCTCGCGCACGACGGGTCCGCGCCCGTTCATCGTCAAGAACCTCCTCGTGCAAGATCCCGACCTACTCTTCTTTGCCGGCGATCAGACGTATCGCCACACCACCCATACGGTGGGTTGGCTGGAGTTTGGAATGCAGTTCCGCGATGTTCTGCGTGATCGTCCCGCAATCACCATTCCGGATGACCACGATATCGGGCAGGCCAATCTCTGGGGGGCCGGGGGGAAGAAAGCGTCGGCATCGGCTGGAAACGATGGCGGCTACTTCTACCCGGTTGAATACGTCAACATGGTGCAGCGCCAGCAGACCTGGCACCTACCGGACCCGGTTGACCCCGCTCCCGTGAAAAGAGGCATCGGAGTGTATTTCACCAATCTGACCTGGGGCGGGGTGGACTTCGCGATTCTCGAGGATCGGAAGTTCAAGAGCGGACCCAAGGGCAATATTCCCAAGATGGGCCCCCGTCCCGATCACATCAATGACCCTGCCTATGAGCGCTCGGCGGTGGATCTTCCTCACCTTGTCTTGCTGGGAGATCGCCAGTTGAAGTTTCTGAATCAGTGGTCGCAGGATTGGACCGGGGCGGAGATGAAGGCGGTTCTCTCGCAGACCGCATTCTGCGGAGCGGTTCACATGCATGGCGGGCGCAATGCCCGGCTTCTGGCAGACCTTGATTCCAACGCCTGGCCGCAAAAGGGGCGCAACAAAGCACTCGTCGAGATTCGTCGTGCCTGGGCTCCCCATCTTTGTGGCGATCAACACCTCGCGGTCGCGGTGAAGCACGGGATCGATTCCTTTGGAGATGGTCCGTATGCTTTCACCTCACCGGCCTTGGTCAACACGATTTACGGTCGCTGGTGGCATCCCGAGGACGAGAAAGCTGGGCCAAATCCTATTCCCAATTCCCCGCTTCCCTGGACCGGGGATTATCTCGATGGACTGGGCAACCGCATTAGCATGCTGGCCTATGCCAATCCCGAAAACTCCAAGGATGAGAAGTTCCGGGGTGATGGTTATGGCGTGGTTCGCTTCAAAAAGTCTTCCCGTGAAGTGACCTTCGAATGTTATCGCCGTTTTGCCGATGTCACCAAGGATGCTGCCGGTGCCCAGTTCCCCGGTTGGCCCATGACGATGAAGATGCGCGACAACGATGGGCGCAAACCCGTCGCTCACTTGAAGGCCCAATCCGTGGTCAAGAACCCGGTCATTCAGGTCACGAACAAGGCGACGGGTGAGATTCTCTACACCGTGCGCTGGCAGGGCCGTGAGATTCTCGCGCCCGTCTATAGCGACGACGAGCACGAGCTCAAAATCGGGGTCGATCTCGCCACTGAAGTGCTGAAGGCCGAGCTCGTAAAATAAGAAAAACCCCCGGCGACCAAACGCCGGGGGTTTTCTTTTGAGAGAGATTGTTGATCAATCAGGCTTACTTTTTGAAGGCCGCGTCCTCAGGATTGGCGCCCGACATCAGGTAGGCCACGAGGTCGGCGAGTTCATCGGGGTTAAGGCTGTTGATGAGGCCGGGAGGCATCATGGAAATCGCAAGTTGCTCGCGGGAGGCGATGTCTTTCATGGGGATTTCGATGAGTGAATCGGGGGCGAAGGGGTTGGTCATGACGGAGAGGGTGTCTTTGGTTTCTCCGCCGATGCGACCGATGATGAGCGAGCCGTCCTTTTTGGTGATCGTTTCACTGCCGTATTGGTCGGAGATGACCTTGGAAGGTTCCACGATGTTCTCAAGGAGGTCCGCGGTGGTGTAGCGACTTCCGGAGCCCGTGAGGTCGGGGCCGATGCCTCCGCCTTCGCCGGCCATGCGGTGGCAGCTGGCACACGCGGTGGCGGAGAAGAGTTCCTGACCGCGGGCGAAGTTTCGACCGGTCTTGTGCTTGCTGACTTCGGCCACGCCTTCCGCAACGCTCCATGAGCGGCCGGGGCCGATGGCGGGCTTGATGTTGGCCAGGACCACTGGAGGGGTGCTGGAGAGCTTGTCGAGTGCCGCTTTTTCGGAGTCAGGGGCGATGTTGGCGAGAGCTTCCAGGCGGATATTATCGATGAATTTCTTCAAGCTATTGCCGCCTTTCCACTCGCTGGCTTTGGTGAACCAGGAGAAGTAGGTTTGGCGAAGGCCGGGAGTCCAACCGGCCTGGGCGTTCCGGAGGAGGTAGAGGTAGCTGTATTGCTGGAGGTTGGGGCGGCTTTGGTGAACTTCGCGGGCAGCGCTGGCGTATCCAGAGTTGCGGGCGAGGACACCTTCGTTGATGAGTTCGGTGTGTTCGTCCTTGGCGGTGGCCATGAGCTGCAGGGTTTTGGCCACAACGGAAGGGTCACCGAGGTAGATGAGCATCTCGGCGAGATCGTGGTCGACGGCATTGTCCTGGGCAGGGAAGAGGGGAGCAAAGCGCTGGATGAAAGCGGCCTTGTCCTTGGGTTCTCCAAGGCGGATGAAGGCGAGGGAGTGGGCGCGGATCCAGCCGAGGAGTTGGTCCCGAGTGAGGGATTTGGGATCGAGGGTGCCGAGTTTTTTCAGAATTGAGGACTGGTGTGAGGCTTCGCCAACGCGGGCGAGAGCGACGGCTCCTTCGAGGAGAGCCCAAGGGGATGTCTGGGCGAGGACCTGAGCTGCCCATTGGGCAGCGGGCTGGCGTTCGAGGGCGACGCGGGCGGCGTAGCGAACGTTACGATCAGCGTGGCCGAGGTAGGGAAGGGCTTTGGAGATGGCTTCAGGTCCGGTGCCACTTTCGTGAAGCTTTTCGAGGTCGTGGCGGAGCTTTGCCTCAGCGGTGACGGGAAGGGCCTTCGCGGGCGCGGTCGATTCCTTGCCGGTGTAGGTGACGCGGTAGAGGGCGGACTGGGTGCGGCGGCCACCGATCATGAAATACATTGAGCCGTCGGTGGGGTGAATGATGACGTCGGTGAGGGGCAGGGGGCGGCCGCTCACAAATTCTTCCACTTCGCCAGTGAAGCTGCCGCCGTTGGGGACGAGATGGATGGCATACATGGTGCCGTAGGTCCAGTCGTTGATATAGAGGGCGCGCTGATATTGAGCGGGGAATTTGGCTCCAGTGCCGATGGCAACTCCGGTAGGGCTGCCGGGGCCGATGTCGGCGGTCGCGGGGAGGGTGTCGGGGTAGTGGTCGGGCCACTTGCCGGTTCCGGAGCGCCAACCCGCTTCGAGTCCGCTGACCACGTGGTTGACGCGAGTGGGGCGATACCAGGGCGAGCCGAGGTCCCATTCCATGTCGGCATCGAAGGTGAAGAGCTCGCCGTTTTGGTCGAAGGCGGCATCGAATTCATTGCGGAAGCCGGAGCCGATCATTTCGATCTCCTTGGCATCGGGGTCGGTTTTGAGGATGAAGCCGCCGGGGGCGAGGCGGCCTTTGGCGTGGCCGTTGGCATCCCACATGCGGGGGAGGAGGTGGTCCTCGGACCAGGCTTGGGCCGGGCGGGAATGGTCGATTTTTTCGGGCGCGTTGGTGTGGTTGCCGAAGACGAGGTAGAGGGATTTCCCATCGGGGCTGGGGATGATGCTGTGGAGACCGTGCTCGCCGCCGCCGGGGAATTCGCGGAGCATTTTTTCTTCATCGAATTGACCGTCGTTGTTGGTGTCACGAAGACGGAAGAGGCCATTGGGGCCTTGCTGTTCGTTCTTGAGGACGTAGAGGGAATCGAAGACGTAGCAAAGGCCGTGAGCACCTTCGACCTTGGCCTGAAGCTTTTCGACTTTGGTCCCGTCGGTGCTACCGAGGGCGGGGAGGGTGACGCGGTAGAGACCACCGTATTGGTCGCCCGTGATGAGGTTGCCTTTGGGGTCGACAGTCATGGCGACCCATGAGCCCTGTTCGTCTTTGGGAACGGTGTAGAGTTCTTCGGCAGTGAAGCCGGGAAGGGTGACGACTTGGTCGGCGAGAGGATCGGGAGCGGGGCCGTCGAAGGCGTTTTTCCAAGGTCCTTGGCCATACGCTGCGATCACGGTGGCGGGGATCCATTTCTGGGAGCCAGCGGGCTGGGCTTCCCAGTTTGCGCCGGATTCGACCTGGGTGGTTTTGCCGTCCTTTTGTTTGAGGGAAAGGGTGGCGATGAAGCCGGCTGTGCCCCCTGCATTCTTTGCTTTGAAGGTCAGCTCGTTAGTGCCGGGCTTGATGAGATCGGTGATGTCGAGGGAGGAGGGGGTTTGCCAATCAGGATTGGTCAGGATCTTTTTTCCGTTCAAGAACGCGGTCGCGCCGTTGTCGCAGGTGAAGAGGAGCTTGGCCATGGAGACCCCACCTTCAGGGATGTCCACGGTGGTCCGGAAAGTGACTTGATCCTCGGCCCCGGGATCTTTGGAGGACCAAATCCAGGACGGGGCCGCGATGGATGGGAGAATGCCGAGGCAAAAGGTGGTGAGAGTGAGGGCGACGTTCATGAGTGGATGCAAAACACTCAATACGTGGAAAGAAGCGATTCCTTACGATCTTGGTCAATCTTTGGTGAGCTTTTTCTTCGATTTGCGCGATCTCTTCCTCGGTCCACGAAAACTCTGGGACATCGTCGAAACAATAGTCGGGCCACCTTCCATCTTGCCGGACGTGTATCAGCAGTCCCGAGAATTTTCTACGCGATGAGCTCCTTGATCACGCTCCCTCCAAATTGGCTCAGCTGCTTGAACCGCCCCCCGTGGAAATAAGTGAGTTTGCTGTCATTCAAACCCAGCAGGTGGAGCAGCGTCACATGCAGATCGCGCACGTGGTGAACGACGTCAACGGCCTCTGCGCCGGTCTCATCCGTTGCACCTATGGTGTGGCCGGCCTTGACGCCTCCACCTGCCATCCAGATCGTCATTGCTTTCGGATTATGGTCACGCCCGTAGGCCGTGCCGCCGCGCACGCCATTATCTGGCGAACGACCAAACTCCCCGCACCAGACCACGAGTGTATCCTCGAGGAGTCCGCGCTGTTTGAGATCCGCGATCAACGCAGCGATGGGTTGATCGACATTGCGAACCAGATTGCCATGGGCGCGTTCGATAGCGTCATGCGAATCCCACGTGCCAGCATAGAGCTGCACAAATCGCACTCCTTTTTCGACCAGACGGCGCGCCAGCAGGCACTTGCGGCCGAAGGCGTCGGTGGCGTCCGCCCCGAGACCATACGCGGCCTTGGTCCGCGCATCTTCCTGATCGAGATCGAGAATCCCAGGGACCTGAAGTTGCATGCGGAAGGCGAGCTCATACGCCTCCGTGCGGGCGGCGAGCTCCTCGTGTTGGGCGTTCCCCGCCTGATGCGAGGCGTTGAGTTTAGCAAGCAGGTCGAGGTTGGCGCGCTGATGCTCGCGCGAAATTCCCGCTGGAGGATTGAGATCAAGAATCGCCGAGCCCTTCGGCCGCAGCGGAGTTCCCTGGAAATGCGCCGGCAGGAACCCATTGCCCCAGTTGGCGGAGCCGCCTTGAGGATACGAAACTTCCGGCAAAACGATGAATCCGGGCAGGTTCTGATTCAGCGTTCCGAGACCATAGTTAGCCCAGGAACCGATCGCCGGGTCCCCCCCGAATCGATTGCCGGTGTTCATCTGATACATCGCCGTAGGGTGATTCACCGAGTCCACCTGGCAGCCGCGATAAAAACACAGGTCGTCGACCACTTTCGCAAGATGTTCCCAGTTGGTCGCAATGTCGGCACCACTCTTTCCCGCTTTGCGAAAATCAAAGGGACTCTGCACATAGTAGCGTTTTCCACTTTCCATGGCTGACTTCATTTTGCCCTCGCGAGTAAACTCCTGAAGGTGGATTTGCGCCAGCTTCGGCTTGGGGTCGAAGGTATCAATATGGGAAGGGCCTCCCTCCATCATCAAAAATATACAGTTCTTCGCGCGCGCCCGATGGTGCCCTGGCTTGGGCGTGAGCGGTCCGGTAGTTGAGGCCGCCGCTCGCAGTTCCGGTGCCAGCAGCGAAGTGAGCGCGATACTGCCGATGCTGGCGCCCAGGCCATAGATGAAATCGCGACGCGTCGGAGCGTGAAGAGCGCGATGACCCGCGCAGGAAAAAGGTGTAATCATGAGATTTTCGAGGGAGTTACAGGAACTTCGACAGGGTAAACAGGGGCCGTGTATGCAGTTTCGGGGCGCTCGGCGGAGGGATCGTATTCTTGATCTGAAAAGGGGGTGTGCGCTTAAAGGTGGTGCATTTCGAAGCAGCGCGTCACGGTTGAAAATCAGAACGTAATCCGTCAGTATATGTAGACGAATTCGTTGGCATTAAGCAGCACGAGACAGAGCTCGGCCAGACCGCGGGTCTCGGGCGACACGTCAGCGAGCTGGAGGTCGGCCACGAAGTCGGCGGCGACTTCCAAGGGTTCGATAAAGGTGAACTTCTCTCCCGTGTTTTCCTCCACCGCTTCACGCCTGACTTCGCGCGGAACCTCAGGCTTCGCCACCGCAACGGTCCGATGCCGCGCCGTCATCGCATCCCAGTGCGCAAGCGCATCAACCCGTTCCTCAGCGCGCGGCTCCCGGTTGAAGGCCAAGGCGAACGCACGCTTCACCGCTTCTTCACGCGAGTTGGTCTCGCCGGTCAGACGAGTCGCCCAGGCCACGGCTCGCTCGAGCATCGACTGACTGTTGAACAGTGAAAACACCTGCGGGGTGACGGTGGACGCATCGCGCCCTTCGCAGGACAGATCCGGACTTGGGGCATTAAAGACCTCCATGAAGGGATCGAGCTGCCCGCGGATTTTCAGGGCATAGAGGCTGCGACGGTGGCGCTGCTCAGGCTTCGGCGAGGGTTGCCACGCTTCGGCAAAGGTTCCCATCACCTGGCGCGGTTGCAGCGCGGCTTCACGATTCATCTCCGGGCGGGCCGGGATCCCGCCCACCGCGCGATTGAGCTCGCCCGATACGGCCAGAAACGCATCACGCATTTCCTCGGCCGTCAGTCTCCGCGGTTTGAATACGGCGTAGAGCATGCCGTTGGGATCTCGCTCCGCCAGCCGCTTTGGATCCGGATGCGTGCTGGCGCGAGCATAGGCCTCGGAGTTTAAGATCACCCGGTGCAACGCCTTGGTGGACCACCCACCCTCGACAAAGGTGGCGGCGAGCCAGTCGAGCAGTTCGGGATGAGTCGGTTTCTTGCCGGTAGCACCAAAGTTGTTGGGGTTCCCCGCGATCGCGGTCCCGAAATGCCAGAGCCAGAGGCGGTTCACATAGGTGCGTGCCGTCAGCGGATTCTGAGGCGAAGCAATCCACTCGGCGAGCGCCGCCCGGCGGCCGGTGATCTCCGCGGGGATTTGGGCCAGCTCCGGATCCATTTCTCCCAAGGCGGTCGCAGCACTGAGCACGGCAGGGGTGACCGGTTTGCCATTGGCAAACGGATCGCCGCCCGTCAGGATATGCGTCTGCTCCAGTTCCCCTTGGGTCATACGGTTGGCGGGGATCCGAAGCGGAGCGAGCACTGATTTCACCTCCGGCGTCCGCCCGCTATAGGTGGAAAACGCGATCGGCTCGTAGCGATCCAGATCCCACTTTAGACGCTCGAGCCCCTTCCGGGCAATGCGCTCATAACCGTAGTCCTCGGGCGAAAACCCGACGTTTTTCGGCGGAATCTGATCCTCCGGAATTCCCCCTTTCATGAGCGCAGTCCGCACCTCAGTGAAACCCGCCGCGCGTCCGCGATTGTTCTTTCCCCTAATCACTTCGCCCGCCGCGCGCTCGAATGCCGTAGCATCGATCCCTTTCTCAAGATACCACGCCCGCGCGGCAGCGAGGGTCTGAGTATTAAGCCTCTCGAGTTCGCGCCGGTAATGATCGGCCCGTTGCTCGAGGTACTTCCTCTCCTCAAACCCGTGGATATTTTCCTCCGGAAGAAACGCCGCCATGCGCTCGGCCATTTGCGTCGTGCCGAAAATGGCTTGGAAACTATAGTAATCCTTGGTCGGGATCGGATCGAACTTATGGTCATGACAACGGGCGCACTGCAGCGGATGCGCGAGAAAGACTTGGCCGACGCTGTCCGTCACGTCGTCGAGAAATCGTTGCCGCGCGACCTTGGCCACTTCCATCCCGGTGAGCTCCCAAGGTCCCATGCGAAGAAAACCCGTCGCGATGATGGCCTCCGGATCATCCGGAGCCAGTTCGTCGCCCGCGATTTGTTCACGGATGAATTGATTATAAGGTTTGTCGTGATTGAACGCCCGAACGATATAGTCACGGTAACGCCAAGTATTGCCCCGCGCGTAGTCATTTGAAAAACCGCTGGAATCCGCATAACGCGCAACGTCGAGCCAATGCCGTGCGGACTGCTCACCGTAATGAGGCGAGGCCAGCAGACGTTCCACCACCGTCGCAAATGCGGTCCGGTCCGGGGCTGGATCAGCCACAAACGCGGCCACGTCTTCGGGGGTTGCCGGCAACCCAGTGAGATCAAACGTGACGCGACGAAGCAAGGTGCGGCGATCCGCCCGCAGGGCCGGTGTCAGTTCAACTGCGGTAAGCTGCTGGGCAAGGAAGGCGTCAACCGGATTCAATCCGTCCGCACCCCGCGCCGGGTTATCGGCTTGGTCAACTGGCACCACGGGCTTTCTCAGCGGCAGATAGGCCCAGAGATTTTCCGGAGCATAACGACGCTTGGTCCAATCGTCGTCCAGACCCCCGCTGGTCGAAACCGTCACGCCGTCGTCGGTGAACCACTGATCGTCCTGTGCAAGCAATTCGGTGGCGCGGGCATCACGCGGCCAAGGTGCGCCCGCCAAGATCCAGTCGTGGAGATCCGCACGCTGTTCGGGAGTGAGGGCATCGTTGTCCTTCGGGGGCATTGCTTCCCAATCCGAATGATCGCGGGTTACCGCCAGATAGAGCGGACTGTCGTCAGGCCGACCGGGCACCAGCGATGGTTTGAAACTGTCGCCTCCCTCGAGTGTCCCGGCGAGCGTGCGCAGATCGAGTCCACCCTTGAGTTTTTCCTCATCGCGGCCGTGACACGAAAGGCACTTGTCCTGCATCATCGGGAGCACGCGCCGCACAAAAAGGGCCTCGGCCTCGCCCGTCGTCAGTGGGGTGGCCGCAGCAACCGGCGACGGGCAAAAGGCAGCGACGGCCATCAGGTTATAAAAAATCAAATTGCGGATTTTCATCACTGACTGACTGACTCCTGCTAGGAATTTGCTTTTGGCGGGAGGGCCTTGAAGCGGCCTTTGGGACGGAGCGGAGGGGCAGAGTCGGTGGTTTGGTGTGGCGGTTGTGGGGATTTCGGCAGGAAAAGTCCCTAGTCGACGCCACATTTGATTGGAATCAGGAGACTTTAGCACGATTTCCACCGCAGGGGATCGTAGACTCCCAGCCCGCATTGCCAAGATCATTTTTGGCAGCGGTTTTTTAGGCCACCAAGATTCTTGCCGGTCAGCTGTCGTCGAGGACGAGAGTCCGGCCATTGCCGAGCGGGATTTCTTTGGGCTTGGTGGCTCGGGACGGCCGAAAGAGTCTTTAAAAATCAGTGTTAATCAGTGCCCAATCCTCTTAAATCTGCGGTTAATTCCGGGTACGCACATTGTCTGACAACGTAAAATACGGCTTTAGTCGAAGCACTCGGGCTCTGCGCCGATGGGGTCCCTTTCCTGGTTGTCTCTTGAATTCCCCATGTCTGAACTAAGGGGCATCGGGCTTCAGGTCCCGCAGCGACCAAATCTCGCCTGCCATTTCTCCGAGGGACCCGCGCGGTTTCCTCGCCCCGTCTTTCCGCTTCGGACCAAACTGTTCTCGGCTCGCTTGAAAAAACCCGTCGACAAAACTCTTCGATCCAATCACCGCGCCATCCGTGAAATAGCGAATCCGACATTGAATCACCTTGGAAATCTTCAAATCGCGCGCCTTCTCCTCCGAGAGGCGCGCCAATTCCCCCTCCGCCGCCTCGCGACTCATCCCCTTACGAACCACCACCCGCTGCTTCGTCTGAACATTCCCGTGTTCTTCCGCCTCCTCCATCCCCGCCGAAATCAAAATCTTGCGATAGTCCTTTCCCACCCCGCCTTGCGACCAACTCCGCGCACTGACCTCCCGGCTCCCAAAGGAATACATCGCCCGCACCAACCCCTCCTGGGCCTTCTTCGCCCCGCGGCCACCACCCACCGCTTCCCCGTAGGAACTCCAACGATAATCCGCCGGATCTTCCACCATCCCCGCCCGCACCGGATTGAGATCAATATAAGCCGCCATTGTCTTGGCTGCTAAACCGCTCTCCACGATGACACTATGAAAGCGATCTTCCCAGAGCGTCCCGCGCAACCCGTGATTCTTGTTAAACCAACGGGTATAGCGTTGTAAAAGCCCCCGCATGAACTCGCTCAAATCGTGCATCCGCTTTGTGTAGCGGCCAAAAATTGCCGCCAACTGCGCCTGCCCAAATTCGAGTGACTTCTTCTGATCTTCCTTGCTCAGCCGCTTGAAATCCTCGCGTTTCCCCTCCGCAATCAAGCGAGCCTCCCGAATCTCCATCTGCACCGAGGCCACATAAACTCGCGAATACAAGCCGCCGAGTCGATGAAGCAACTCCTGCTCTGAAATCCCAAACTCGCCATCAGGAGGCGGCGGCGGAACCTCCAAAAGAAGGTGGAAGTGATTCGTCATGACACAATACGACAACACTCGGCACCCGGAACAATGCGACTGAGCATTTTAGACGGAGCGAAGCGAAGCCCGAA
>Ga0209702_10000333_pt1 | contig 96439 bp, 76 predicted proteins | sample FRY01_FD_187210 | JGI IMG/M metagenome (GOLD analysis project Ga0209702, IMG submission 187210) | Freshwater microbial communities from Lake Fryxell liftoff mats and glacier meltwater in Antarctica - FRY-01 (SPAdes) (version 2) | ecosystem: Environmental > Aquatic > Freshwater > Ice > Glacier... | reverse complement strand
GAGCACACTCATACTGCGACGAAAGCTATATAAATCAATACATTCAGGAATATTTTTTTAGATTTAATCGGTTAAATTTTAGAGCAACGATTCTAGAAAAACTATTAAACAGAATGATAGCGCATTCACCAATTACTTATAAATCAATTAGATCCAATGCGACTTAAATAGGTAGCCCTAAAATAAAAAAAACCAATTGATTTTGAAATTTCCTGGGTTTTGCGTGCTTCAAACTTCACGCTAATAGTCACAGATAAAATTTTGGTGGAATTATGATTTATAACTACTCTTCATAAGCGATATTTTTACGATAAATCAAAGAACCATAAAGCGTTGAAAAAAAGTCTGTATAGAGTTTGTCGAAGTTGCGGGGGAGATTTATTTTCACACTCACTGAGATTAAATGAAGTTCTTGCAATGAGCCATCTTCATGGTTACATTCAAGTCAAGGGATTTTTTTAATGATGCTTGTCCCGTTGTTTATTTTCTTAGCATTCAACGATAGGAGAATTATCTCAACAGGACTGTATCCTGTTAGCTCCAAATTCCGAATGCAAACACAGTGCTTTTTCAAGTCGCTATTTTTTCATGCCAAAATTTTCTTTCAAGCGCGGCTTGATAAAATTTTGGCATGAAAAAACCCACATGCTCGGCATGTGGGTTTTCTTTCTTCGTGACCTCGCCAGGATTCAAACCTGGAACCTCTAGAGCCGTAATCTAGTACTCTATTCAGTTGAGCTACGAGGCCATAAATTAGCTACTTTATTAGCAAAAAAAGATTTCTTTCGAAATCGGGTGCAAAGATACACCTTTTTTCAAAATAGCAAATAAATTAATGAATTTCTGCTGTAATTCCTCGATCGAGAAGCGCAGTGCACATAGGCTCCAAAACAGGCCAATCGCCATGCTTAACGCCATATTTTCCCTTAAAGTGAATAATGTGTGCGCACTGCTCTGCTTGTACTCGCTCATGTTTGCACACTTTAATCAATGAATCAATTACAAAATCGAAAGTGTTTACTTCGTCGTTAAAAACGACTAACTCACGTTCAGAAACTAAAAGCTCTACTTCTTTCGATACGTTTTGTTCCCTGGTTTTTGTCATGGTTATAAATATTTTGCAAAATTACTCAATTCTCAATCATCAAAAAATAAATATCGTTATTCATTTGTTAAAACTCTAGTAGTCCATTTTATTTTATTTTTCTCAAAGCGCTTTTAAAAAAATAAACATTTGAAAAACAACGTTTTCGATGGCTTGTCAGGCCAAAAACTCATATTCAGGGTTTTTAATCACCACGTCCCAAGTGTGGTCTGCCAAAAGTTTAATAGTTGCCAAAAAAACAAGCGACTGACCGCTTCTCCCCCATTGGTCAGGTGCTACAATAGACAACAAATGAATACCATTATCCCTTTCATACAAATGATAAACATGCGAAATAATTGGTTCAAACCTCATTTCTGCTCTGTATATTTTCTCTGAAATTATTTTTCGATCTTGAATTTTTTTTGCTTGTTGCGCCAACAATTGCATCTGCTCATAAATTTGCGAGAGTTGCTGGTCTGTTTGTTGGTCCATAGCAGAAACTGCCCTACCCTTGATTTTCCCTTGATCTTCTGGCTTAACTATTGCGCTACCAACGTGGTGTGGATACAGTAAAGCACCAGGGTTTTCCGTAATTTTATCTGCATCAATGGGATTGATGAATTTTTGACTTTTAACTTCGCTCATTGTTATTTATTTCTCAGCTACCAATACATTCACATGTCCACGCTTGGTGATTTCTGTTTCTTGTCCGTCAAGCAAGCGCAAAATATAAACAAAAGTACCCTCAACAATGTTCTGCGAATTTATGTGTTTACCGTCCCAACCTTCAGCTGGATTTGTTGAACGAAATACAACCTGACCCCATCTATCCATAATCGTCAACTCGTAATTGCTAAAATCATAAAAGCTAACAACAGGCAAAAAGACATCATTGATGCCATTTACAATTATTGTATTAGGTATATAAATAAGAGGTTCGAGCAGCGAACAAACAAAATTTGAGCGACTGACTTCATTAAAACTATAAATGTTGAAGCCTTCTACAGCTTCTACGAAATAGCAAAATTCGCCTGATGTATATCCGTAATTTTCCAACTCATCCAAATAAGTACGCGTTGTAGGTGGCAGTACTGCGAGTAATTGAGGATTCCAAATGCCGTTTTCACTCCTAAAAATTCGATATTGCACAATGGGCGCTGTAAAACTTTCGTAGGCACTCCATTGCAGCAAAACTGTAAGGTTTGTATGGTCTGGCAAAGCAGAAAGAAAGACTGTTTTCCCGACATTAGATGCTATTGTCGGATTATTGCAGGAGTCAATAACCATAAATCTGTAAATTTCACTGCGCTCAGATGCCTGATTGTCTAAATCCTCGAAAGCCTCAAAAGGCTGCGCGATAATGCGTTCTTCTAAATCTTCAAACTCTTGATAAATAGTATTGTAGCGTTGTAAACGCACTTTTCCTGCACCTGGCAAATAGCTCGAATAGTATTTGATTTTAACCACTTCATCAATAATAGATGCAGTTGCCAAATAATGAATATCAGGAGCTCCAGGTAATTCAAAATTAATTTGAATCATTTGGGAGAAAGAAGTGAAACCGTTTACAGAAACAGCTTCTATCACCACATCATAGTTTACCATGGGAGTAACAGAAATTTGTGTTGCATTGTTGGGAACTGTTTGCGACAAAAACCATGCACCGCCATCTAGACGAACAAAAACCCTGTAAGCGATTACGCCATCTGCCCAACCTAAGTATGGCGTCCAAACCAAATTGAACATTTCGGCACAAACATCCACCTGTCCGCTAAGATGCATTGTGGTATGTATATCTGCTTTTCCTGATGTTTGATAAGTTGGAGGAAATTGATCGGTGAAACAACTATCGAATGCAGCAACGGTATATGACAAAGCTGTGCTCGAATTAAAACCTATAACTTCATAGGTATTGTTGAATCTTCCCCAAACAGTATCCAAATCCACATAAAAACCGGAGCCGTCTTGGTTGTAAATGATATATCCAAAGGCATCAGTTGATGGACTCACGTTCCAAGTAATGATTAAATTTCCTGTAACAGTATCAAACGAAACCGATTGAATCACAGGGATAGATGGAGGAATCATATCTTCAAAATCGTCGCCGGCCACGTTAGAATAACTGTTGCAAGTTGGATTATTGATAACAACTCGGAAATTCAGGAAGGCCTCGCAGATGGTAATTTCATAAAACAATTGAGATGTCTCAATCAGCACAGAATCAACCACTTGCCATGTGCCTGTTGGATATTCCATTTCGATGTATGCATACGCACCCCAATTACTAGCGTCCGGAATATTGGTCCAATTGAGAAACGCAAAGCCTGTTCCAGGATTATTCACCTCCAAATAAATCGTAGAAATTGTATCGGAGGAAGATCCAAACAAACCACCGCAACCACCAACCGCTTTAATAAAATAAGAAAGTTGACCTACATTCGCTCCTGCACCAAAATGGGTAAAGGAACTTGTAGAAATATCAACCACGGTGCCTACCATTCCATTTTGTACAGTATGTATTTCGTATGCTGTAAAACCATCGCCTGCGCTTGATGAGGGGTCCCAATTCAAGTTCACATCGCCATTGGGCAAGACATCTACACAAGTCAATTCTGGCGCGCTAGGCAACTCCGAATTCACAACATTGACAACAACAGTGATGTACTGCACAGCAGGAATTTGACAGAAATCATCTTGCACCCTAAAAACAAAATTATAGGGCACATTATTTTGAGCCTGTCCTGTTGAACCGATCAAGTGAGTGCAAGCTGTTTGCCAATTAAAATCAATACCTGCACCAGGACTGCCAACCGCAGGAACATTGGTGTTCAGAGTGGCGCAAGGTGGATTTGCACAACCAGAATTAGGGTCAGTAATTGTGAGGGCAAATTGAGCACCCGAAGCGTAGATAAAAGTACTTTGTGCCCAACCATTTTGCAACAATTCATTGTCTATGGCTGACAAATTGAAACTAACCAGATCACCTGCCATTACTGTTGTTTCGAAAGAAGTATTTCCATTAAAAGGTGGAGTAACGGTAGGTACATTATTAGGTACAAGACAATTTTCAACAGCTACTTGAAATTCGAGTTGATTTTCTGAAATTACACTGCCGTTTCTAAAGGCAGAAACTTGTAGTTTCACGGCATAATTGCCAGCCATGATAGAGTTAAAAGTGAGTGTTCCGCTAGAGGGATTCAATGCAGCAGGCGAACTTCCCGGGCTCATTGCTGCCGTTGGTGTTGGCGAATTAATTGTAAATCCGCCAACAAAAAGAGCATTAGAGGGATCGGTAGGCGGATTGTATGAACTAGCAATTTGATCGAGTGGTTGAGCAAACGAAAAAACCAAAGAATCTAAATCCGAATCGTATACATTTGGGTTAAAAGTATATGCCTCGCCGGCGCATGTTACTACGTATGGCGGTTCATAAAATCTTGGGGAAGAATCGTTGCAATTTCCGTTAGAACCTGTGTTGAACATTTTGGCTATAATCGTAATACCTACTGTTGCAGGACTTTGAATATTAGTCAAATCTGCCGAGCGAAAAAAGTTGGAATAGGTAAACACCCAACCACCTGCGGGAGGATTACCAGGTAAAAAAATGGGGTTTGATCGATACAAAACACGTTCTACGGCACCAGAGCCATTTCCTGTATTACTGCCAATACCACACTGAAAAGGGGGAGGACTTGAAGGCACTTGTTGACAATAAGGCGACATATCTGAACGAGAAATAAAATTCGCAGTGATTGTGGCGATGCTCGGATGATTCCAAACATTGATTGTTTCAGCAGCTATGGTTACATCAACGCCATTGCAATCTCGGTAGAGTATCAATTCAAAAAGGTAAGAGCCATCACCTTGACATTGCCAAGCCAACTCACCACCTAAAATATGAGATGCTTGGGCTCGATTTGCAAACAACGTTATCACAAAGCCAAGGCAGAGCCAAACATAAAATCGAGAGATGAAGAAAGGTTTGTACATACCTTATTAATAACGTAAAATAATCAATAATGTTGCTTTAATACTCGGTTTTTAGAGGACTATATTTTGCGGAAATCAAAAACAGGCCCAAAAAGCACAAAATTCCGTTGATGCCAAGCATTTCAAAACCAAAGCGATAATCACCAAACAAATCTGCTTCGTACATTTTCATAATATAAAGCAAAGCAGGCACAAGTAGACAAATGAGCCAAGCCCAATGGTCGTTGATGCTGCGCTTGGTTAGAATACCGAAGAAAAACAAACCCAAAAGCGGTCCATAGGTATAATTTGCTGCAGTAAAGACTGCCGAAACTACGTTTTGCTCCTTGGTATAATTGGCCAAAATAATAGTAATAAACACTGCTACCGTAACCAAAATATGTACGCGCTTTCTAACCTTCTCTTTATTGACATCTGATTTTTTATCAATTTTGAGCACATCAAAGCATACCGAGGTTGTAAGCGCAGTAATTGCAGAATCTGCACTTGAATAGGCCGCAGCAATCAAGCCAATAATAAAGGTGATGCCAAATACAACGCCCAATTCCCCGCTCAGGGCAATCATTGGAAACAATCGGTCGTCACGAACCGACTCATCCATTGCCAAATATGTAGTTTCCATGGCATCATTTTGCCCCAAATAAGCAAACAAATATGCACCCAAAGTGAGGAAAAGTAAATTCACCAAAATCAACACAATAGACAAGGTGAACATGTTTTTTTTTGCGTCGTTGGCATTTCTGCAGGTAAGATTTTTCTGCATCATGTCTTGATCCATCCCTGTCATAGCTATGGTCACAAACATACCGCCTAATATATGTTTCCACCAATAATTCGAAGCATTCGGGTCTCCAGTTACCCACCAATTGCTAATTCTGAGTTGGTCTAAAACTGCTGCATTATCCACCCCTTCCTGTCTCGATAACAAATATATCCCAAGTCCCAAAGCCAGCAACATGAAAACAGTTTGGATGATATCTGTCCAAATAATCGTTTTGATGCCACCGCGATGGGTATACAACCAAATAAGCGCTAAGGTGAGGGCCACTGTCGCGAAAAATGGTAAGCCCCACTCAGCGAAAACAAAATGATGCAGTACATCGGCAACCAAAAATAGACGCAAAGCAGAACCGATCAAACGAGAACATAAGAAAAACAAGGTTCCAGTCATGTGTGTTTTGGGTCCGAATCGATCACCCAAATAAACATAAATAGAAGTCAAATTGTGCTTATAATAAAGGGGAAGTAAGACCAGTGCCACTACAATATATCCCAAGAAATAGCCTAATATCATTTGCATGTAGGCAAATCCTGAAGCACCTACCCAACCCGGTACAGAAATAAAAGTTACACCACTTAAGGATGCGCCAATCATTCCAAAAGACACTGCAAACCATTTTGAATTTCTGTTGCCAGTAAAAAATGTGGCGTTGTCACCGGTACCTTGGGTGAAATAAGAGATACCAATTAGCATAATGAAATAGGCAACCAAAATGCTTACAATGAGTATTGGAGACATAAATTTTTGATGTAAAAATACTTGAATTCGAGTCAATCAAATCCTCAACAAAAAATAGAATTCAATAAACAGATGTTAGCAAATTTAAGAATTAGCAAAGTAAACTATTCATACATGCCGCGTAAAGCCTGGCGCAAATGACGATCATACGAATCTTTGAGATATTTAAAATAATTCGGGGTGCTTTTGGCGATGCACTTGGTATATTGCTTCAATCTATATTCTATATGGTCGTTAATTAAAATCACCATTTCTAAAGCCTCATAAATATCTCCGCATTTTTCTTGAATGGCTTCTGCATGATTTAGAATAGAAAGATCAACCGCAGTTTTGCCTTTCTCGCCTCTGTCTTGCAAATCAAAATACACCTCTTTCATCAAAAAGGAATTCAATTTTTGGTCGTCTATTCTTCCCACCAAATAATGCGGGAGTTCGTATTCAACCTCAAATTGCAAGTCGTCATCAGCAGACAATCTAGATTCTAAAAAGCGATCAGGAAAGCGGAAAGCATCTTGCCAATTGATAAAATCTTGCCAGTAACCAAATCTACGAACGTTATTTCCGAGGTCAATCAACTTAAAAATATCTTTTTTAGGCAAACGTCTAGACCCCCTGCCAATCATCTGATGATACAAGGTAAGCGAACGGGTGGCTCGGTTCAAAATAACTGTTTGCACGGTTGGCTCATCGAAGCCTGTTGTCAAAATTCCTACTGAGGTCAGAATTGCATCAGGTGTTTCTTTGAACCATTGGATAATATCTTTTCTATCCTTTTCGTTGAAAGTACTATCCAGATGTTTTATTGGATAATCGCGCTTTTTGAATGTTTCTAGAACACGAAGCGAGGTTTCAATACCACTGTTAAAAATGAGCGTCTTTTCCCCAACTGCAAGCTCTTCATAAGCAAAAAGCAGTTTCTCCTGCATAAAATGATTGCCATAAACCAATTCTGAACTACTTACCGTAAAATCTCCATGTGTACCGATTTTTAATCCATGCAGGTTCACATCATAAGTGTAGGTATGCGCATCGGCCAAATAACTATTTGAAATCAAGGAAGAAATACTTTCCCCAACAATCAATTTATCGTAATTATCATTCAATGGCAAAGCTCGGTTTGAGCTCAATGGAGTGGCCGTTACACCCAATATATTAGCGTTTTCATAATATTGGAAAATCTTTCGAAAACTGTTGTTGTGCGCTTCATCAACAATGACTAAGCCTACGTCTTGAATAAAATCATCATCATCTTGTAAGCGGTTATTCAATGTCTCAACCATAGCGATAAAACACTGGAATTCATCTTGATCGTCTAACTTTTTCACCTCACTACTGATGATTTTGTTGCTCACCCCAATAGCTGTTAACTGTTTATTCGTTTGGATTGATAATTCGATGCGATGAGTTAGAATGAGTACCTTTTTGCCCCATTCTTCGATATACCTTCGGGTGATATCAGAAAAAATTACTGTTTTGCCGCCTCCGGTTGGAAGCTGATAGACCAAATTAAACTGGGAACCATTTTCCTTTATTGAGTCAAGTATAACTTGAACCGCTTTCGTTTGAAAATCATATAATTTTTTGGCTGAAAAAAGTTCTGTGTCTATCATTGTGCTAAAAAAAAGCGACTGCAAAAGTACTGCTCTTTTCTTGATATATCACCAATCACCACGATATATTTTGTTTTAGTACTAAAAGTTGCATGACATATCCATGCAGTTTGTTATTTTTGCCGTCCTCAAATTAATTAAAATGAATCAAACAGAATCAACGCCTTGCCTCATCATTGGATCTGGGCCTGCTGGCTATACAGCTGCGATTTATGCAGCTCGTGCGAGCATGTCACCCATGCTGTATGAAGGACTGCAACCAGGTGGTCAGTTGACGACTACAAATGAAGTAGAGAATTTTCCAGGCTATCCAGATGGAGTTACCGGACCAGAAATGATGGATCAATTGCGCGCTCAAGCAGAGCGTTTTGAAACCATTGTTCGACCAGGATTTGTAAATAAAGTAGATTTAACCGAGCGACCTTTCAAGGCATGGGCTGACAACGGGCTTGAAATTCATGCTGAAACAGTAATTATTGCAACTGGCGCCACAGCAAAATATATCGGATTGGCTTCGGAGCAAAAATTCCTAAAAAATGGTGGTGGCGTTTCGGCTTGTGCCGTTTGTGATGGCTTTTTTTATCGCGGTCATGAAGTGGTAATAGTAGGTGCAGGTGATTCTGCCTGTGAAGAAGCTCACTATTTATCCAAATTGTGTACAAAAGTGACCATGCTTGTTCGCAAAGACACTTTCCGTGCGTCGAAAATTATGATAGAGCGCGTTAAGAACACCCCGAATATTAAAATTTTATTTAACACAGAAACCCTAGAAGTTTTGGGTGATGATTTAGTAACTGGCGTTTTGGCTAAAAACAACCAAACAGGTGAGGAAATCACAATTCCAGCAACTGGATTTTTTGTAGCTATTGGTCACCAACCAAACACAGCTATTTTCCAAGACTTTATCGATTTGGACGAAACTGGATACATCAAATATGCTGAACCTGGCACATCTAAGACAAATATACAGGGCGTATTTGTTGCCGGAGATGCAGCCGACAAAAACTATCGACAAGCGATTACTGCAGCAGGCACAGGATGTATGGCGGCACTTGACGCAGAGCGTTTCTTGGCTGCACAAGGACATTAATTATTGAACTTTTAAACTATACCATAATGAAAATCAAATCAATTTTTCTCTTAGGAATTTTCGCAATTTCTACTTTTGTGGCTCGCGCAGATGAAGGCATGTGGCTTCCTTTCATGTTGAAAAGAAACTACAAAGACATGAAGAAAATGGGCCTGCAACTTACGGCCAAAGAAATTTATGACATTAACAATTCCTCTTTGAAGGATGCTATCGTGCATTTTGGTGGTTATTGTACAGGCGAAGTGATTTCAAACAAGGGGTTAATTCTAACCAACCACCATTGTGGTTATGGAGCAATTGCTGAACTTTCTTCAACAGAAAACAACTACCTACGCGATGGATTCTGGGCCAAATCGTTTGAAGAAGAACTAAAACCAAAAGAATTGTTCGTTCGCTTTTTGGTGCAAATGGGCGATGTCACAAAACGCATGCAAAGTGTCGTAAACGACAAAATGACTATAAAAGAGCGCAGTGATGCTTTGAACCTAGAAATGCAAAAAATTCAAAAAGAATATAGCAACAATGGCGCATACACCGTACAAGTTCGTTCTTTTTATGAAGACAATGAATTCTACTTTTTCGTTTACGAAGATTTTCCAGATGTGCGCCTTGTAGGTACGCCAACAGAAAGCATCGGTAAGTTTGGTGGCGACACAGACAACTGGGAGTGGCCACGCCATACAGGTGACTTTTCGCTTTTCCGTGTTTATTCCGGAAAAGATGGAAAACCAGCTGCTTACTCTAAAGATAATGTTCCACTTACACCAAAGCACCACTTGCCAATCAACATCAAAGGCTATCAGCCGGGTGAGTTCTCTATGATTATGGGTTATCCAGGGCGCACAAATCGTTGGATGCCAGCTCAAGGCGTAGCTCAAAATGTAAAATACGCTTACCCAGCATGGGTAGAAGCCTCAAAATTGGCTATGGATGTTTTGAAAAAATACATGAACGATGATGAAAAAACACGTTTAGATTATGCATCAAAATATTCGGGAATTGCCAATTATTGGAAAAATCGCCAAGGAATGATTGATGCTTTGGGTCAACACAAAACCGTAGAAAGAAAAACGGCACAAGAAACAGCATTCAATGTTTGGGCGAACAAAAAGAAAAACAAAAACAAATACGGCAGTGTAATTACTGACATAAACAATTACTATGCTGTTACGAATGAAAAAGCGCGACACGACAATTATATGATGCTGCTTTTCAGAGGCTCATCTTTTGCTGCAATTCGTTTTAGATTGGGCAGATCTATTGAGCGCTATGCCAAGTCTAGCGACAAAGAGTCGATAAAAGCAGGCTTGATTGAGCAAATCGATGAATTTTACTCTGGATTAAATATGAATTTGGAGCGCGATATTTACGCTGCCATGCTGAATTTGTATGCTGAGAAAAGCGCAGGCTATCCTTTGGCAGAAAAAGTTTCAGAAATCGGAGGTAAATCTAAAAATGATTTTAACGGCTACATCAATGAAATCTTTGATCAAAGTGTCTTTGGTTCGCGAGAAAGCTTAATCAATTTTGTGAATGAGCCAAGTTTAGAAAAATTAGAGGCAGACCCGATTTTTATTTTTTCCGAAGGTTTGTTGAATCACTACAATTCAAGTGCATCAAATGATGTAGTGATGAAAGAAGAAAAATACAAACACGCCTACAGATTGATGGTTCAAGGTATGCGTTTGGCAAATAAAAAAATGAAGTTCTATCCAGATGCAAATTCGACCATGCGCTTAACCTATGGTAAAGTTCGCGCATTGCCTTCAGATGCTAGAAACACTGCACCGGATAATTATTATACGGTGATTGCTGATATGGTTCGAAAGCATAAAGCGGGCGACAGCGAATTTGATCTTTCACAGGGTATAATTGATATCTTCAATAAGAAAGATTATGGTCCTTATGTTGACAAAAATGGCCTGATGTTTGTAAATTTCTTAACCGATCACGACATTACAGGTGGTAACTCAGGTTCGCCAGTGATGAACGGAAAAGGTGAGCTCATTGGACTTGCTTTTGATGGTAACATTGAGGCGATGGCAGGTGACGTTATTTTCGATGACAACTTGCAGCGTACCATTAATGTGGACATCCGTTTTGTTCTTTTAATAATAGACAAATACGCAGGAGCACGAAATCTAATTGACGAATTGACTTTGGTAAAATAAACCAATTTCATCAAAAATATTAAGCCCGCAGTCTTCGATTGCGGGTTTTTTCGTTGTACGTCTTTTGTTTTATTTCAGAAGGTCCTATTTGTTCTTCTTGCAAGCGAAGAAAAAAAGAAATACGCTACTTTTCATTAAAACGTCACAATATTTTGCTGGATTTTTATTATTTTTGCAATCCAATTCACAAAAGAAACTACAATGAAAATATTGGTTTGTATCAGTAAATCTCCAGACACGACCTCAAAAATTGCTTTCACAGATGGCAATACCAAATTTGATGAAAACGGCGTTCAATATATTGTGAATCCTTATGACGAATGGTACGCTTTGGTGCGTGCTGTTGAATTGCAAGAATCTCAAGGTGCTCATGTCACAACCATCACGGTAGGAACCACAGCGGATGATCCTATCATTAGAAAAGCCTTGGCTATTGGGGCTAATGATGCTGTAAGAGTAAACAGCGAAGCACGAGACGCCTATTTTGTGGCCTCACAAATTGCTGAATATGCTAAAATAAATGGTTATGACTTGGTTCTCACTGGTAAAGAAACTATTGATTACAATGGTAGCCAAGTTGGCGGCATGATAGCAGAATTGATGGATACTCCATTTGTTTCTTTGGCAACGCGACTAGAAATTGTTGGAAGCACTGCATTTATGGATCGTGAAATTATAGGTGGCCTTGAGGAGATAGAAGGCACTCTACCCTTGGTTGTAAGTTGCTCTAAAGGTATGGCAGAGCAGCGAATCCCAAATATGCGTGGAATTATGGCCGCCAGAACAAAACCTTTGAATGTTATTGAACCGATACAAGTAGAAGAATTAACTGCATACGTTTCTTATGAAATACCTGCGGCAAAATCAGCTTGCAAAATGTTCGGTGCAGATGAAATGGACCAATTGGTTGAATTGCTACACACAGAAGCAAAAGTTATCTAACTAAAAATATCACACTTATGTCAGTACTCGTTTACGTCGATTCCTTCTCAGGGAAAATTTCAAAAAATCAGTTTGAATTGGTTTATTACGGTTCCAAAATTGGAGCAGTAACAGTGATTACAGCTGGAAACGCATCAGATGAAGTATTATCAGCTCTTGGTACGTATGGTGCATCAAAGGTTTTACGAGATTCATCATTTGTCTCTTTTGATGCTCAGCAAATCACAAAATTGATTGCTGCTGCGGCTGAAAACTGCAAGGCCAACACCATCGTTTTATCGCACGACATATCAGGCAAATCTGTTGCACCTCGCCTTGCTGTTCGTCTCAAAGCAGCCTTAGCCTCAGGTGCTACTGCCCTACCCGAAGGAAATAAAATAAGAGTAAATGTGTTTAGCGGAAAGGCTATGGCTTTGGTAAACTTAAACACAGCGGTTAAAATAATTTCTCTTTTACCAAACTCGCTTAAACCTGTTTCTTCAGGAACAAACTGTTCGATAGAGTCGTTCGATGGAAACGCAGGTGCTAGTACAATTATAGTCAAATCAGTGAAACGACCTGAGGGAGCAATTCCACTTCCTGAAGCTGAATTGGTTGTATCTGCTGGTCGTGGTTTAAAAGGTCCAGAAAACTGGGGTATTGTAGAAGATTTGGCTCAAGCTCTTGGCGCTGCAACGGCATGTTCGCGTCCTGTGTCTGACATCGGTTGGAGACCACATCATGAGCACGTAGGACAGACTGGAGTAGCTATCCGTCCGAACTTGTATATTGCTGCTGGAATTTCAGGAGCTATTCAGCACTTGGCTGGAGTAAATGGCTCTAAAACAATCGTAGTGATAAATACCGATTCAGAGGCTCCATTTTTCAAAGCTGCAGATTATGGTGTGGTCGGCGACGCATTCGAAGTTTTGCCGAAATTGACAGAAGCTGTTAAGAAATTCAAGGCTGCTCATTAATTGTCTAAGTAAATCCCCTATCTTTATCGGGTGGTAAAACTATGAGTAAAATACGTCTTGAAATATTTGGTTTGTCTTACAGTCAAACACAGTCTGGTGCTTATGCATTGGTGCTCTCTGAAGTAAAGGGGTCAAGAAGATTGCCTATTATTATCGGTGGATTTGAAGCGCAAGCGATCGCGATTGAGCTCGAAAAAATGAAACCTTCACGACCTTTAACGCATGATTTATTTAGAAGCATGGCACTATCTTTTTCCATCACGGTGAAAGAGGTGTTCATATACGATTTGTCAGAGGGCATCTTTTATGCAAAGCTTATGTGTGAATCCAATGGAGAAACCAAAGAAATAGATGCTCGAACCTCAGATGCCATTGCTATTGGTGTTCGCTTCAATTGTCCAATATTTACAACAGAAAATATTATGTCTAGCAGTGGCATATTAATCGATGAATCTAACCAGTTGTTAGGTGAAGAAGGCAACGAAGACCTATCTGATTTAGACGAGGTTCCATCCAATTCAATGAATTCCAAATCTATGGATGAATTACAAGTGATGTTGGATGAAGCATTGGAAAACGAAGATTACGAATTGGCCACTCAAATCAGAGATGAAATCAACAAAAGGCAATAAGAGCTTTAAGTTCAGAGCAATTATGGCATTTGCCCTCATTTGTATTTTTACATTTCCTGTTTTCGCGCAAAATTCTTTCCCTACAGGTAAATGGGTGCGCTCAACAGGCTCAATTGAATTGAAAGAAGATAACTCTTTTTCATTGAGCGATTCACTAGTTTCAAAAATAAAAACTGGAAATTGGCGCTATGCGAAAGACACTTTGACACTGTTCAATAACACAGATACGGCCTATTTTGCAATAAAAAACACCTCAAAAAGCCAGTTAATCTTAAATAGTGTTGATAATCGTGAAATCTATTTCATGGACAGCAAAACAAAGGAGAACACAGGTTTTTCTATACAAGGTTTCTTGCGTGGTTTGATTGGCATGTTTTTCATTCTTGGTTTGGCGTATTTGTTAAGTAGCGACAGAAAATCAATCAATTGGACTTTGGTTGGAAAAGGTGTTTTACTACAGCTCATTTTGGCCGTTTTGATTCTCAAAGTCCCTTTTGTTGAATTGGGATTTGATTGGCTTTCTAAGCTTTTCACCAGGGTGGTCAACATGTCGCATGAAGGCGCTACTTTCATTTTCGCCTCTTTCGGAGATGTCGAATTAAACCCTATTGTCATGAATTTTGTGACTTGGATTTTGCCTTCAGTGATTTTCTTTTCAGCGCTTTCTTCATTGCTTTACTATTGGGGTATTTTACAAAAATTTGTTTATGCAATGGCTTGGGTGATGAATCGCGTCATGGGATTATCGGGAGCAGAAAGTGTCGCCGCTGCAGGAAATGTATTTCTCGGACAAACAGAGGCGCCACTTTTGGTTAAACCTTACTTAGAAAAAATGACCAAATCAGAATTACTGTCGTTGATGGTTGGTGGTATGGCAACAATTGCGGGAGGTGTTCTAGCTGCTTACATTAGTTTTCTGGGCAAAGGCGACCCAATAAAGGAATTGTATTTTGCCAAACATTTACTCACGGCATCTATCATGTCTGCACCTGCAGCCATTGTATTTGCCAAAATGTTGTATCCTGAAAAAGAGGAAATTCAGCGCGACTTGAAAGTATCCAAAGAAAAATTAGGCAGTAGCACCCTTGAAGCGATTGCCAACGGAACCACGGATGGTGTTAGACTGGCCGTTAATGTTGGTGCGATGCTCATTGTATTTATTAGTTTGATTGCTTTGTGTAACGAAATCCTATTTTGGGTAGGTGATTTCTCAACACTCAATGCATGGATTGCGAAAGGCGGTAGTTACAACTCACTGAGTTTCGAGTTTCTCATGGGACATCTTTTTGCTCCAGTCGCTTGGCTGATGGGGGCACCTTGGCAAGATGCCATGTTGTTTGGTCAACTACTAGGTGAAAAAACCATACTCAACGAATTTGTGGCTTACCCGCATTTGGGCGAATTGCAAGACAGAATGACTCAAAAATCTGTTCTCATGGCTACATATGCCCTCTGTGGATTTGCTAATTTCGCTTCTATTGGCATTCAAATTGGAGGCATTGGCGCCCTCGTTCCTGGAAGAAAAGGAGAATTGGCAAAATTCGGTATCAAAGCACTTATCGGTGGCACTTTGGCTTGCTTATCAACAGCAATTTTGGTAGGAATGATATTTTAGGATTCTCTTTTTAGGTCACGAAATGTCACAAAGCAGATTACAAAAAATATGAAGTGCATTAGATGGGCCGATGCCTATTCTTTGAAGAACTTTGATAATCCTTTGAGTTTTTTGGAACCTAAACTCTGAGTTTATTTTGAATTCAGAGAATAAAAAAACCGAGCATCACTACTCGGTTTAGTAATTTGAAATTACAATGTGCCTCATGCAAACATTAGGATTGGATCTTCTAAATATGACTTAAACGTTTGTAAGAAAGCAGCGCCTGTTGCCCCATCCACAACGCGGTGGTCGCAAGAAAGTGTTACTTTCATGATGTTGCCAACAGCCAATTGACCATTTTTCGCTATAGGAACTTCCTTGATTCCTCCAACAGCCAAAATGCAACTATCTGGCGGATTGATGATAGCCGTAAATGAGTCGATACCAAACATACCTAAGTTGGAAACAGTAAAGGTATTACCCTCCCAATCAGATGGTTGCAGTTTTTTATCCTTAGCTTTTTGCGCAAATTCTTTTACCTCTGCATTGATGTCTTGCAAAGATTTTCCATCAGCAAAACGCACCACTGGAACCAAAAGTCCATCTTCTACAGCAACGGCAACGCCAACATGAACATGTTCATTTCTGCGTATAAAATCACCATACCAAGAGCTATTTACATTTGGATGTTTTTTCAAAGCTTTTGCAACCGCTTTAATCACCAGATCATTGAACGAAACTTTAGTTCCGCCTTGATTGTTTATTGCCGTGCGAGCTGCAATTGCATTGTCCATATTAATTTCTAAGTTCAAATAGAAGTGCGGTGCAGAAAACTTACTCTCTGCTAAGCGACGAGCTATGGTTTTACGCATTTGCGAAACAGGTTCATCGTGAAAAGATTCAACTGCATTAAATGCGCCCATATTACCAGGGACAAAAGCATCAATATCGCGCTTCACGATTCGACCATTCTCACCAGAACCTTTAATGTTTCCTAAATGAATACCCCGCTCCTCAGCCATCGTACGCGCCAGAGGAGAAACATTGATGCGACCGCCATTTTCCGTAACTGGCGCAGGAGCAGATTTGGCTTGCAAAGGAGCAGCAACTTGAGATACACTCGCTTTTGGAGCGGCATTTTGAACAGCAATCGACTCTTCTTTTGTAGCAGGAGTTGCAGCATTATTTTGAACGGCAGCAATTAAAGCATTAACATCTGTCCCTTTTTCGCCAATGATGGCTAAAATAGAATTTACAGGTGCACTTTGACCCTTTTCCACACCAATATATAACAAAATGCCATCATAGAATGATTCAAATTCCATAGTGGCTTTGTCTGTTTCAATTTCTGCCAAAATTTCACCAGTGACTACTTGATCACCTACTTTTTTGTGCCATTCAGCAACTACGCCATCAGTCATGGTGTCGCTGAGTTTTGGCATTTGTACAACTTCAGCTTTAAATTTCGTTAAATCAACAGCGGCATGAGCAGCAGGAATAACATCTTCAACTGGAGCAGAAGCAGCAGGAGTTTGATTATTTTCCGTAGAAGCACTTCCTTCAGATTCTTGAGCCAACAGAGATTTAATATCCGTTCCTGCCTCACCAACAATGGCCAAAATTGAATTTACTGGAGCACCTTTTCCTTGTTCAACACCGATGTGCAACAAAATGCCATCGTAAAATGATTCAAATTCCATGGTGGCTTTATCTGTTTCAATATCAGCTAAAAGGTCACCCGATGAAACTTTGTCACCTACCTTTTTGTGCCATGCAGCAACCACACCATCTGTCATGGTATCGCTTAATTTGGGCATGCGTACAATTTCTGCCATTTTGCTAGATTCTTTTGCTATTAATATTCTTTAATATAAGGATAATCCTTTTGCATATAAACATCTTCATACAATTCGGACGGATCAGGAAATGGTGATTCTTCTGCAAATTTGACAGATTCTTCAACTTCATTTTTTACCCAATCTTGGATTTCCGATATTTGTTTTTCTGATAAAAATTTATTTTCGCGAATGACCTGCAAGCAATGCTCAATAGGATCGCGACCTTGCCAATCAGCCACTTCGTCTTTAGATCGGTACTTTTGAGGATCCGACATGGAATGACCTTTGTATCGATAGGTTCTGATATCCAATAAAGTAGGTCCATCTCCTCTTCTAGCGCGGTCGCAAGCTTCAGCAACTGCGTCATGCACAGCCTCTGGAGACATGCCATTTACAGAAAAAGAAGGCATTTCGTAGGACGCGCCAATTTTTGATAAATCATGTACATTTGATGTACGCTCTACTGAGGTACCCATAGCATAATTGTTGTTTTCAATGATAAAAATTACCGGCAATTTCCAAAGCATTGCCATATTAAAGGTCTCATGCAAAGCACCTTGACGCACAGCACCATCGCCCATAGAAACAAAAGCAACATTATCCGTGCCGCTGTATTTTTCTGCAAAACCAACCCCAGCACCCATGGCAATTTGTGCACCAACGATACCGTGTCCGCCCATAAAATTTTTCTCTTTATCAAAGAAATGCATCGAACCACCTTTACCCTTTGAACAGCCTGTTGCTTTTCCGTACAACTCAGCCATTAAAACGCGAACGTCTGTGCCCAATCCGATTGGATGCGCGTGATCACGGTAAGCGGTCATGTGTTTATCTGTGGGGCGAGAACCGCTAACTGTTCCTGCAATAATGGCCTCCTGACCGATATACAAGTGGCAAAAGCCGCCAAACTTTTGTTGAATATACAGTTGTCCTGCTTTTTCTTCAAATTTACGCATCAAAAGCATGTCTTTGTACCATTTTACATAGATCTCTTTTGTAAACTTCAATTGATTTGCAGCAGAATTCTTCTTCTTGGTTGCATCCACTGTCTTCGTTTTTTTGTCTGATACTTCAGCCATATCTTCAAGATTTGAGGTGCAAATATAGCGTATTTCGCTTTGATAAAATCAAGGCAATAATATTCTTTTCGCATGTAACCAAAAGAAAGGTGACCAAAAATTGTAGTTTTAATTTTGAGATTAGCTGCTTTAGTATAATCTAAACTTATTAACTTTACGATTCTATAAATTTATACTATGGTTAGTCTAGTTCAAATTCAGTATATCTTAACTCTTTTCGAGGAGCGCCATTTTCAACGTGCAGCTGAAAAATGCTTTGTAACACAGCCCACCTTATCTGTGCAAGTTCAGAAAGCTGAGCATACATTAGGCGGGCGTTTGTTCGACCGCAATCGTTCGCCACTTGAACCTACACCTTTGATGCGTCGTTTACTCCCTGTGTTTCTACAACTTCAGCAAGACATGGTTCAGCTCGACCAGTTGGTAAAATCGGATTCTAAAACTGCAAAGGAAGAACTCAAAATTGGTATTATCCCAACAATCGCTCATTATCTGGTGCCAGATTTATTTGGATTAATGCAGGACCGGTTGAAAGACTATGAACTGGTATTCGAAGAGCACAGGACGGATGAACTTATTGAATTGCTAATACTTAGAAAAATTGATTTAGCCATTCTTTCTGGACCAGTGGAAATTCCAGAGTTTCGCGTGCAAAAATTATTTTCTGAAGAGATTGGCTTCTACATGAGCAATCCAAGACCTTTGAACCAAGTTTCTGATTTGCAAGACGAACTACCTTGGTTGCTTATAAAAGGAAATTGCCTGCGCGCTCAGATGGAAAATCTTTGTGCAGTGGACAGTTCATGGAATTACCAAGGCAGTAGCATTGATGTGCTCACGCGCATGGTAGATCGATACGGAGGATATACGGTTATTCCTATGAATTATCCTAAAGACCATTTGGATCAACATAAAATTGTCAGATTGCAACAACCCGTGCCTGCTAGAGGTGTTGTTGCCGCTTTTCACCCAAGATCTTATCACATGGTGCATATCAACGAATTGATGAAAACTATTCAAATGAATTATGTGGCCAACAATACCGAGGATTGGCTTCATTTGAATTGGTCTTAATTTCTTGCTCAAAACAAGAAATTATTGAGATAAAAATGGGTTTTTGAGGAAAACTTATTGTTGGATTATGAAATATTGTAATTTTTTATCACTGACTTAACCCCTTGAGATAACTAGTATTTGCATTAGGCTAACCGTTATTTACTGCTAATACTTAAATTATATCTAACCATTGATTTAAGTATTTGCCTTCAAAAACCATAATTCAATTTTTCCAATACAGAGAAGAAGAACTATAAAATCAATTGAAACCCAACAAATCCCTAATTCAATCTACGTTCTGCAATATCTCTGATTTTTCCAAAGAAATGAAAGGGCTTCATGGTGCGCCATTCTACGATATCCAAATCACCACCCATTACCAAATAATGGTCTATGCGTGCGCTTTGCATTTCCCTGTAAACATGATCAGCAGGATTCACTAAAGAAATCCAGCCATCTTCGATATCGTCGAACCACTCTTCATAATAACAATCATCTGAATAATGGAAATTCATGACATGCTCGGCAATTAGAATAAATTTCGTGATACCTTCTTCAATCATTACATCAACGACATCCCGCTTTAGAAACATGATGTCGTTGTTTAATAGATCGTTCCACTCACCCAACATTTCAATGACTGCATATCCTGAGTCGTAATCGACAAAAAGGATTTTGATAAATAAAGTTGAAGATCCAAAATTGTCCCACTGTGGATGCACATAGAAATTGTACAAAGTATCGGTGAAATCAAACTCGCTATACTCCCGCTCATAAAAGGGCGAAAGCTCATCGTTTTCTGCGGTATAATATCCGCGCCAGTTGAAATAGGGCTCAATGTGATGCATGAAACAATAATAATTTTGGTCTTGCAAAGTTGCAGATTTTTGAGCAAAAAACCCGCGAAGATTTAAGTTATGAGATTGATCAAAATTTTAGAAAGAATAGAGGATTCATTATTTCAACTCAATTTTATCCTCCACATCTTCTGCCGTAAGTGCAATATCCAAAACTTCTCGCATGGTTTTCACAAAATGGAAGTTTACACCCGTCAAATACTCCTTTGAGATATCTTCGATGTCCTTTCTATTGCGTTCGCACAAAATAACGTCTAGAATACCAGAGCGTTTGGCAGCAAGCACTTTTTCTTTGATTCCGCCAACGGGTAACACATCACCTCGCAGGGTAATCTCACCTGTCATGGCGATTGCTTTTTTCACGCGTTTTTGGGTAAACAAAGAGGCCAAAGACGTAAGCATCGTAATTCCAGCTGAGGGGCCATCTTTGGGAGTAGCGCCTTCTGGAACGTGAATGTGCACATTGTATTTTTCAAAGATACTTGGATCTAATTTGAACCAATGCGCATGAGATTTCAAATATTCCAAGGCAATAACCGCTGATTCTTTCATCACATCACCCAAATTCCCTGTGAGTGTCAATTTTCCCTTTCCTTGAGTAATTGAGGACTCAATGTAAAGTACATCTCCGCCAACTGCTGTCCAAGCCAAACCTGTAACTACACCAGCAACGGAATTTGACAGGTAGCGTACTTGAGACATGCCTACTCCTAACACTTTTTCTACCTCCTCTTTTTGAACAAGTCCGTCCAAAGCTTTTTCCATGGCGATACATTTCGCTCTATTGCGAACAAGTTTAGCAACCATTTTATCCAATCCCCGGACACCAGATTCACGCGTGTATTCTACCACCACTTTTTCGAGCATTTCAATGGTAATTTCAAATTGATTTTCGTTCAAGCCATGCGCTTTCAATTGTTTAGGGACAAGATGATGACGTGCAATTTCCACTTTCTCCTCCACCGTATAGCCGTTCACTTCTATCATTTCCATTCTGTCGCGCAGAGGACCTTGAATATCACCTACATTGTTAGCCGTAGCAATAAACATGACGTTTGATAAGTCCAATTCTGTTTCCACGTAATTGTCGTAAAACGCAATATTCTGCTCAGGATCAAGCACTTCTAAAAGCGCAGATGAGGGGTCACCATGCATACTTCTCCCCAATTTATCTACCTCATCCAAGATAAATACAGGGTTAAACGTTTCTGCCTTTTTTAAGTTCTGAACCACCCTACCAGGCATCGCTCCAATATACGTTTTTCGGTGTCCGCGAATTTCAGATTCATCGTGTATACCCCCCAATGACATGCGCACATATTTTCTACCTAAAGCTTCAGCAATCGACTTTCCTAAAGAAGTTTTACCAACTCCGGGAGGTCCGTAAAAACAAAGGATGGGCGACTTCATATCGCCTTTTAGCTTAAGTACAGCCAAGTATTCCAAGATGCGCTCTTTTACTTTTTCAAGCCCGAAATGATCTCTATTTAAGATTTCCTCAGCTTTGTTTACATCCAAATCATCTTTTGAGAATACATTCCAAGGAATTTCAAGCAAATTATCCAAATAATTCATTTGAAGAGAATATTCAGCGGCATGAGGATTCATCCGTTGCAATTTATCAAACTCTTTATTGAAAATCTTCTCAATTTTTGTGTCCCACAGCTTCGTCAATGCACGTGCCTTCAAGTCTTTCACATCCTGCTCTTGCGGACTCTGACCCAATTCTTCTTGAATCGTTCGAATTTGCTGATTCAAAAAATATTCACGTTGTTGTTTGTCTATATCCACTCGTACTTTTTGAGTGATTTCGTTGCGCATTTTGAGCATCTGTTCTTCAAATGACAAATGTTCTAGAACCATTTTGGAGCGGGTTTTCAAATCCAACTCCTCAAGCATCAATTGTTTTTTCTCTACATCTGCATTCATATTGGATGAGATGAAATTGATGAGAAAAGTCGGGCTTTCAATATTTTTTATGGCGAAAGAGGCTTCGGTTGGAATATTCGGTGAATCCTTGATGATTTTCAATGCCATGTCTTTTACCGAGGTGAAAACGGCATCAAATTCCATATCATTTTCAACGGGCTTAACCTCTGGCAGAAGCTTTACACGAGCCTCTAAGAAGGGCTCTGATTGAATATCCTCCAGCCACTCGAAGCGTTTTTTGCCTTGTATAATCACTGTTGTACTACCATCAGGCATCTTCAAAACGCGAAGAATTTCTGCTAAAGTTCCCACCTTGTTTAAATCAGCAAACTCAGGCGACTCATCATTTTGGTCTTTTTGAGAAACCACACCAATCGACAATTTAGCCTTATTCGCATGGTTAATTAAACGAATGGATTTATCGCGACCCACGGTAATGGGTAAAACAACACCTGGAAATAAAACATTGTTTCTCAAGGGTAAAATAGGCAGTACTTCAGGCATTTCTGAAGACTCCATATCTTGTTCGTCTTCGTTGGTAATTAATGGGATGAATTCTGACTCCCCATCCATAAGTGAGCTCAAATCTAGGTATGCGTCTTTCATGTTCAAATATCTTAATTATGTCAATGTGTCATATACGAAATGCTAATCAAAAAAGATTGTGTGTAAATCAGTTCAACAACGCATTTTATAGTCTGAAAATCAATTTGTTATTATTATTAGACCTTTCTCTTTTTTCTGGCCAACACTGAAAAGTCAAGAGTTGTGCCAAACAACAAACACGGCAATTATGGCTGAAAATATAAAATAATTGGTTTTCGGTGAATGTGTTAAATGTTTTATCAATTTAATCGATACACTTTGACAATTCGAAATCACAATATAGTTTCCCATGCATTTATGACAATTTCTGTTAGATTTACGGTGAATTTTGAGACTATGAAAAAATTGCTACTTCTTTTTGCTGTATTCCCCTTCTATTTAAATGCTCAAGTTTGCGCTTCGGGTTCAAATGTAGTGTTATTCACCAACTATGATGGAGGTGTTCTAAACATTAACGTGGATGTTAACATTCCTAACCTGAAAATTGGCATTGTAAGCTATGAAGCTGTGCAGGTAAATTTTAGTGGTCCTACGTAAATAACATCACCGAGATACGCTATGCAGGCTTTAATAGCTCGAACAACAATTGTAGTCAGTCGATTTACTCAACTTCTTTCTCAGGACTACCTGGGAGTGCTATTACATCTATTAACTTCGCACCGCCAGCCACAGTGAGTGATCCGAATGGAAACAATTCAATTATTTGTGCCTACTCATGTACATCAGGCTCATCGCAAGGTGGTTGTAACACAGTTGATCAAATTGTAGCATATTTTTACCAAAACTTCAATGTAAATTCGCTTTATTCACACACCATTCAATATTCATGTTGGACAGGCACTCAGAATATCAGTGCTGGAGGAAATTGTTGTCCCATTTCAACTCCCACACCACTATTCAATAGTATCTCAAGTGTAAACAACAGCTGCGCAGGTAATTGCAGCGGCAGTGCAACTGCGGCTACCTCAGGCGGAACAAGTCCTTACACTTATGCATGGAGTGCAAATGCAAACAATGCGACAACAGCAACTGTTAGCAACTTGTGCGCTGGAACGTATTTCGTCACCGTTACAGATGCAGTTGGAGCGCAAATAACTTCATCGATAACAATTATTGCTCCGTCAGCTCTATTAGTCGCTGAATCGATAGTAAACCCAGTTTGCCACGGACAAACAGGAAGCATGCAATTGAACGTATCAGGAGGTGTTGCTCCCTATACAACAAATTGGAACGGTGTCAATTTTTTGCAAGTTTTAGCAGGAAATCATACAGTTACAGTATTAGATGCAAATTCATGCGAGTTCACACTCAATTATGAAATCATTGAACCCGATGCATTAATCGGTGATTTCACAATTTTACCAGATATAGGCTTCTGTAATGGAAGTATTTCAATCTTTGTACAAGGCGGTGTGGCACCTTTTTCATACAGCTGGGTTGGTCTATTTAATACCTCGTCTAGTTTAAATAATGTTTGTGGAAACATATACTGTGTTGAAGTTACTGACGCCAACGCTTGTGCTGAAGAATTTTGCGGAACGGTTTTTTATGTCGCAAGCATTATAGATTTTATCGCGACTGCAGAAGTCATCACGCTCGCACCTAATCCTTCATCAGAAAACACAATACTGACTATTACAAATACGATTCAACAAGAATACACCATTAGAGTTGTCGAGGTTTCTGGGAAAGAAATGTTTGTTAAAAAGATTAACTCCAATGGAACAAGTGAAGTAAATGTAAGTATTCCTGCTGTTACAAGTGGCGTATATTTCATTAATGTCCTCAATAATGTTGGAGTTATTGAAACCTTGAAATGGGTGCAGTATTAGTTTTTAATCTGAAGATTTAAAATTTGACATGTGCTAATTTCAAATTTTCTACTGTCGAATCTTCTAATCCACTGCACAAAAAAAGCCACCTCTTTCGAAGCAGCTTTCTCTATTTTTTCAGCAAATCTTAATAGCGATATTGATCTGATTTAAATGGTCCTTCAACTGCAACACCGATATAATCGGCTTGATCTTGACGAAGAGTTTCTAACTCAACACCAATTTTCGCTAGGTGCAAGCGCGCTACTTTTTCATCCAAATACTTAGGAAGCGTATATACGTCATTACCGTATTTGTCGCTGTTCAACCACAATTCAAGTTGAGCCAAAGTTTGGTTGGTGAATGAGTTTGACATTACAAATGATGGATGACCTGTGGCACAACCCAAGTTTACCAAACGGCCTTCTGCGAGCAAAATGATTTCTTTTCCGCCCAATTCATATAAATCTACTTGTGGTTTGATTTCCATTTTAGATTGTGCGTTTTTGTTCAACCAAGCCACGTCGATTTCGTTATCAAAGTGTCCGATGTTACAAACAATCGTTTTATCTTTCATTGCTTTAAAGTGACGCTCTTGCACGATGTCCTTGTTACCTGTTGTGGTAACTACGATATCTACATTGTGAACCACAGAATCCAAACGCTTCACTTCAAAACCATCCATTGCCGCTTGAAGCGCACAAATTGGGTCAATTTCCGTAACAATAACACGAGCACCTGCACCAAGCAATGAAGCTGCAGAACCTTTACCCACATCACCATAACCACAAACCACGGCAACTTTTCCAGCCATCATGGTATCAGTAGCTCTGCGAATTGAATCTACCAAAGATTCTTTACAGCCATATTTGTTGTCAAATTTCGACTTAGTAACAGAATCATTCACGTTGATTGCAGGCATTACAAGAGTACCATTTTTCATACGCTCGTATAAGCGGTGAACACCAGTTGTCGTCTCTTCTGACAAACCTTTGATGTCTTTCGTCAATTCTGGGTAACGATCAAAAACCATGTTGGTTAAATCTCCACCATCATCCAAAATCATATTCAACGGTTTTCCACCGTCAAACGCATATAGTGTTTGTTCGATGCACCAGTCAAACTCTTCTTCGTTCATGCCTTTCCAAGCGTAAACAGGAATTCCAACAGCAGCGATTGCAGCCGCAGCATGATCTTGTGTTGAGAAAATATTACAAGACGACCAAGATACCTGAGCGCCTAAATCAATCAAAGTTTCGATTAAAACCGCAGTTTGAATCGTCATGTGCAAGCAGCCAGCGATACGCGCACCAGCCAGAGGCTTTGACGCACCATATTCTTCACGCAATGACATCAAACCTGGCATTTCTGCTTCGGCCAATTTAATTTCTTTTCGACCCCAATCAGCGAGAGCAATATCTTTCACTTTGTAAGCCACATTTTGTTGTGTAGTACTCATTCTAAAAATTTTTAAGCGCGCAAAATTACGACTATTTTTTGAATATTAACAACTTTTACCAGCGATTGTTTAACACTCACACTCAGATAAAGCATCGATTTAAATCAAACCAATTGACTTCACTTCAAGGTATTTGTTCATAACGTCCATGTTCAAATTCTCAGGGGTTGTGAGCAGCGATAAAATACCGTGGCGCGACAATTCTCTTACCATCAGACGCTTATCATATTCCATTTTTCCGGCCAAAATTTTCTCAGCAAACTCATCAGAAGTCTGTACCATGCCATTTGCTAAATCATTTAGTTCTTTGTTTTTAAAAAATACAACAAATAATAAATGCTGTCTGTTTATTCCTTTAAGAAACGGTAAATTGCGCTGCATTCCATCGATGGATTCAAAGTTGGTGAACAAAACGATCAGGGAACGGTGCGAAATTTTGCGCTTCAATTGGGCATACAGCACAGCAAAATTGGATTCTTCAAACTTAGTTTCAATGGCATACAATTCATCCATGATTATTTTCATTTGCATGGGGCGCTTTTCTGCAAGAATCAAATGGTCAATTTTTTTTCCAAAAGTGAACATGCCTGCCCTATCATATTTGGTCAAAGCCAAAGAAAGCATCATCAATGAGGCGTTCACAGAATAATCGAGCAGAGACAAACCATCAAAAGGCATTTCCATCGTTCGACCAGTGTCAATAGCAACGTAAATATCTTGTGATTTTTCTTCTTGGTATTGATTTACCATCAGAGAACCGCTTTTAGCTGTGGATTTCCAATTGATATTTCGAATGTTGTCGCCTTGCACGTAATCCTTGATTTGCTCAAATTCCTTAGTACTTCCTATACGTCTTAATTTTCTCGAACCCATAATGACCTGCTCATTAGCAACGGCGCGAATGTCTATGTTACGCAAGGTAAAAAACGAGGGATAACATTTGGTTTTTTGCTCAGTCGGGCTACTAAAACGTCTTCGTACTAAACCTAAAATCGTAGTAGCATAAACATGAGCAGCACCAAATTCATAGACACCGCGAATCAAAGGACGTACTGTGTAGTGAAATCTGTTGTTTGACCCAGGCTTCAGGGTCATCTGGTGCTCAAAATTACGACTTTGAAATTGAAAAGGCAATTCGTCAATCACCTGAACATAAAGTTTCCAAGAAAACCCATTTTGGATATTTAGAAAAATGTGATTGCTGTCACCATTTGACAAGCGCTCAGGTAGTTCGCGTTGCACCTGAACTTGTTTTTTTCCAGCAAAAAGCGCAATCAGCTCAAAGAACATGAATACCAAAACAGCAAATAAGGCAAGCTGTGCCAATTTATAAAGCGGTTCAAAAATATATGCAAAAACAAACAATACAGCCACGGCCAATAGGATGAAATACAACCTATTGGTGAGGAAAACCTGTTCGAAGAACCGCTTTAGCGCCATGTATTATCTTGGAATTGGGAGAGATTCAATAATTTGTTCAATGACATTTTCGGAGGTCAATCCTTCCATTTCTCGTTCTGGAGAAACAACGATTCTATGGTTGAGCACGCTTGATGCCGCATGCTTAATATCGTCTGGTGTGATAAAATCCCTACCTTCCAAAACGGCAAAACCTTTCGATGCCCTTAACATATCTATGGAAGCCCTTGGAGATGCGCCTAAATAGACCAAATGATGCTCCCTAGTTTTGCAAACTATATCTGCAATATATTTTATAAGCTCTTCTTTAACAGCCACTTGACGGACTATGTTCTGGAACAACACAAGGTCAGAGGATTTTAAAACTTGATTGACAATGTCTATTTTATTTCTGTTGTCGACCAAACCATGTTCTCGATTAATAATTTCAATTTCTTGCTGATGAGAAGGATAACCAACTTTTATTTTGAATAAAAATCGATCGAGTTGAGCCTCAGGCAAGCGATAGGTTCCCTCGTGCTCAATTGGGTTTTGAGTAGCAATCACAATGAAAGGCTCTTCCATGATGTATCTATGACCATCTGCTGTAATTTGGCGCTCTTCCATTACCTCAAACAATGCTGCCTGCGTTTTTGCCGGAGATCGATTGATTTCATCGATGAGTATAAAATTGGAAAAAATTGGTCCTTTTTTAAAATCAAATGACGCCTTCGAAACGTCAAAAATTGATGTTCCGATAATATCCGATGGCATTAAATCTGGCGTGAACTGAATTCGGCTAAAATTCATATCCACGCAGCGCGCCAAGATGCGTACGGTAATTGTTTTGGCAACACCCGGCACACCCTCAATCAACACATGACCACGTGTAAGTAAGGCCACCAAAAGCTGATCAACCATAAACTGCTGACCAACAAGCACCTTACCTATTTCCTTGCGCACTTGCTCCATGGATGTTCTTAAGGTCGATACATCCACCCGATTTTCAAAGCCAAAATTTTGTTCTTCCATAACTCTATTTATTTCAAATTCAATTTATTAATTATCTTTATCAACTCGTCAAAATCAAAGCTAAAAGCGATGGTTCTGTTTTTTTGCTTTTTGAGGTAGTTCACAAATTCTCTTGCAGTATAAATATTGCAATTGGTTGCATTGTGCATTTTTTCAGCAAAATCATCATTAATTAAAGATGTGTCCATTCGATGCTCGGAGCGCAATTTATCTAAAACCAATAATATCTGAGTTTCTATTAAGCCATTATAGTTTTTTTGAAGCAAATTGAATTGAGCAATACGTTTGGCGTACATGACAGTATAATTTTCCTTTTCATTGATGACTGGAATAATACGTTGCATTCGTTTTAATTGTGTGAAAACAAAGAGCAGCAAAATGAGCCACAACAAGTACCATGCTGCTTTGAGTCCCGGTTGCTGCATAATATAACTCAAAGTGTTATATTCTGCGACTTCAGTATAGTCCGCAAAGTAAATGAGCTCTGTATTATTTAAATTCGAAAGCACTTGCGCCATGTAATTGCTATTATTTTCCTTCAAAAGCGCATAATTTGTAAACAACTCAGGTGTGGTGTGCAAAAACACAATTCCTTCTCCATATTGAAACGCTAGAAAATTACAAAGTTGATCTCCGCTCGAGGTTGTCAAATATCCCAATGGCATAACACGTTCACTATTTTCAAACTCAAAATACTCCAAGTATTCTATTTGGTCCAATTTATAGATATTATTCGAATTTTCAAGAGAAAAATGAACATTTTCAAAACTACTTGTCGTTTCTTTTACTCTGATATTCTCTGCGGCATATAATTCTTCAGGCAGCTTATGGGCTATTAAAAGAGCATGATTGCCGAAATAAATATAGCTATTTAATAAAGCAGTTATTGACGCGCTATTCAACTTGCATTCATAGTTAATGTACAAAGCACTTTGATTTAGGATGTAATCAAATTCGTCAACGAATGTGTAATCGCGCTCATTGAAATAGTCGAGCATATTTTCCTGTTTGACCAATTCAACAGCATTGAAGCCATTTTTCAAGTTTTGCAGTTCTTCTTTAAAAATATACAAACCATAGGGCGTCTTTTTAGATGTATTGTAGTATTTCTCCCAATCCACTGGTTGCTTCTCAGGTTTACAAGATGTGAAAAACGCGCCCTGCATAAGAAAAACTACCAAACCAATGATATGTAAAATTCTCAAACTAGTCATTTTTTTAATCTCTGTTTAAACAAAGCCTCAGCCTGTTGAAATTGTTCTGCCAATAAATCTCGATTGCCATACCAACAATAATCAAAAACCCTACTCAAGACTGAAAAATCGTCTCTCATTTGAAAATCAACGATTTCATATTTGTATTCACGATTGCTTTTTTCTTTATGAAATTCAATGTGTTTCTCCTCATTTAATCGTTGCAAATAGGCGAGGAAATAATAGCGAACCGCCAACTTCAATTCGCCTTTGCTTTTGGCATTGTTTGCTAAGCTCTCATAATCAGCTAACTCAAAATTTTCGATATCCTCAACAATTTTATACAAACCCTTTATTTTCGAGCCTCTACCAAATAAACCTCCGCTTTCGCTATACATTGTGTAAATCACAAAAATAACAATTCCAAGTAAAACGATATACCCGAGATATTTAAGTATGGCGCCAATCAATTGAAAAATACTATCGAATTTAGGTGCTGTTGAAACATTAAAGTCTTCTGTATAATCGAACTTTTTGGAATTGTAGCGTTCCTTGAACCCAGGCTTGATGCTTTTTTCTTGATACATTGCCAACAACTGCGCTCTTACATTCATCCATTGAAATACTGAATCTTCCTGTCCATAATTTGCAGAAGATAATTCAACATCATAAGCTTTGTAGTCCTCAAAGTCTTGAGTGAAACACTGAAAAATCGTAAGCAGCATGAAAAGCAATATGTGGGTTATTTTACTCAAATTTAGACGATAAAATGAAGTTTTCTATGAACACGAATTGGATAAATCAAGTAGTAGTAAGAAATAAAACCTAGTGTGGTAAAAATGATAGATAATGCCATGAAAACACCCAATTCCATCGCAAAACGGGTCACATAACCTTCCAAAAATGCTGCAAATATGGTAAATGGAACTGTGCTTAGATATACTTTGAATGTATTTTTGAAATTGATTTTAAACGATTGAACGCGCGAGTAGGTTTTTGGGAAAAGAAATCCCGCGGCAAGTGCAAAACCCATCGCTGCTTCGATTACCATCCCAAAAATCTCAATCGAACCATGAATCCAAATACCTTGTACGCTTTTCCACAAGACTTGGCTCAGGTAAAAAAAAGTCTGAAAAGCACCGAGCATCACCGAGTTTTGAAATAAAATCCAAAAAGTACCCAATCCAAAAAGCATTCCCGAAAAATACATGTATGCGCCAACTCGTAAATTATTAAATGCGATTCCTATAAAAGAACCCCAATCACTACCCGATTTATACACACTCACCGGATTGCCAGCTTCAATGTTTGCAACAGTCATCTCCACATAATCATCACCGAGCACATAGCGCACAAACTGTTGGTCTTTTATAGCTGTGAGAACACCTATGCTAACAAAAATGGCAAATACTGCAAAAGCAAAATAGATAAACTTGCGGTATTGATAAGCGAGTAAAGGGACCTCCGTCTTGAAGAAAGTTATAATGCGAGAATAATCTTGACGTTTCCTCTTGAAAATTTTGAGATGCACGCCAGAACATAAAAAATTGAGATACGAAACGAGCTTACTCTTTGGATAATACGTTTTGGCAAAAGATAGATCGTTCAATAGTTTGTTGTAGAACTGAATCAATTCATCAGCACCCACTGTTGAATTTCCTAAGACATTTTGCTCAATATTGAGCCAAAATTGTTTATTTTGTGCAATAAAAGCTACTTCTCTCATCGGGTGGCTAAAATACGCAATATGCAACAAGTAGCAATACACACTCCACAAAATGTTGAAATTGGCTTTGCTCTAGCAGACGTGGGTAAAAGAATTCAAGCCAAAATCATCGACTATTTTATTATAGGTTTGCTTTTTTATATTTTTGATTATCTCTTCAGCTCTTTTGCAGCTCCGTATTTGAACGCATATGATTATTGGTCGCAAATCGCTCTAATAAACCTTTTCTTTTTACCCATTTACACGTATTCGCTTTGGTTCGAAATACTACTTCATGGACAAACCCCAGGGAAATTTTTCAGCAAAATTCAAGTCCTCCGACTCGATGGCTTGCCCTATTCTTGGGAAAACGCCCTAGTACGATGGATGTTTACTCTTGTAGACCTATCATTTTTTGGAATCATTGGGCTTATCTCCATTTCTTCAACAAAAAATGCACAACGTATCGGAGATATTGCCGCAAGTACTGTTGTGGTAACAAAATCAAAAAACAATGGCATTGAACAAACAATTTTCCTGAAACTAAAAGAAGATTATAAGCCTATATACCAGCAGGTTACACGGCTTTCCGACAATGATATGCGCATCATTAAAGGCGCTTTCGAATCTGCATTGAGAAATGATAATTTGGAAACACTCAAAAAATTGAGAAAAAAAATAGAAGATGTAATCCAATTTCAAGACCCCAACTCAAGTGATAGAACCTTCATTCAATCGGTTATGAAGGATTTTAATTATTTTACCAACAAATAATTTAACTATGCTAGCACTATATTGTTAGTAAAATAATTTAACTATGTTAGCATTATTTGTTAAATATCTATTATATTTGTTGAATGAGAGATAAAATTATTGAAGCATACAAACAGTCGAATATATTTGGCAATGCACTTGGCATGGATTTGAAGTCCGCGAGTAAGGATGGGGTTCACTATCATTTAGAGATATCCAAAAATCATATGGTCACTCCATTGGCTGCCCATGGAGGCGTTATAGCAAGTTTAATGGACGGAACTTTGGCCGTTGCTGCTTTGGCTTAAGCGCTCGAAAAAAATAAAGTGGTGAGCACAATCGAATTTAAAATTAACTTTACCACTCCAGTTTTGATGGGCGATTGTTTAGACGCGCACGCTAAAGTGATTCATTCAGGTAATAGAATTATGGTCTGTGAAGGAACAATTGTTAATCAAAATGGAGAATTAGTAGCAAAAGGAATAGGAACATTTAATGCATACCCGGTAGAAAAAGCGGGCTTGTTTTAGTAAGTCATGGATGTAAACAACTTATCTCAAAAAATCAAGAAACAATTGGTACCTTTCACTTCATTATGGCGGATATTGGCTGGACCTGCAGTTTTTATATTAATTAATTTATTTTTTCCTCATACAGATTTTTTAGACTATCCACTTTTAGGAAATGCTCTTTCAATTGCAGCCTGGATGATTGTTTGGTGGGTCCTTGAACCTATTCCAATCTACGTAACTGCGTTTTTGCCCCTTATTTTAGGCAGCAATATGGGCCTAGGTAAACTTTCTGAAATATCTGCTGAATACGGCAACGACATGGTATTTCTTTTTCTTGGTGGATTCATGATTGCACGCGCCATAGAAAAATTTGACATCCATAAAAATATTGCAGCAAAAATTGTTTTACGAACAGGATCAAGTCCATTTGGCGTGATATTAGGCTTTATGCTCGCCACAGCATTTTTGAGCATGTGGTTGAGCAATACTGGCACAACAATTATGATGCTTCCTATGGCGCTTTCGGTGCTTAAACCAATTCCTGAAGGTAATTTTAAAAAACAATATACTATTGCGCTCTTGTTAGCAGTAGCATTTTCTGCGAGTATTGGAGGAATAGCAACACTAATTGGTTCTCCTCCTAATATAATGATGGCAGGAATCTTGGCCAACAAGTTTGATATCCACGTTGATTTTGCAACTTGGTCGCTTTTTGGTGTGCCTATAGCTGCAATTATGCTTTTTGGCATGTATTTCTACTTCAAAAAATTCATCATAAAAGATCATGGTGAAGTTGAAATTGTGGTTGAAGAAGTGACCATTTGGTCGAAAAATCAAAAACGCGTATTACTCGTATTTGCAAGCACAGTAGTATTTTGGACTTTAAAACCGTTCATTAATGAATTCACAGGAATTCCGTTTAGTGACCCTCAAATTGCATTAATAGCTACTCTTTTACTTTTTATTATTCCGAAAAGTAGTAGCAAAGAAAGTTTGCTCCAATGGAATGATACTAAAGAAACGCCTTGGGGAATTTTATTCCTTTTTGGTGGTGGTTTAGCGCTTGCAAAAATTTTGAGTAATGGCGGTGTCTTAGATTTTTTTGCCGAACAAATAGAACAATCTGGATTTGAGAATTTTTATTTACTTCTTTTGGTGCTCGTGGTGTCTAGTGTCTTTCTTACAGAGCTTATGAGCAACCTTGCTTTAGTTACCGTGCTAATTCCTATCGTTGCAAAAATTGCCGAAACCATGGAAATGGATGTTCTTTCGCTTTGTTTACCAATCACAGTTGCCTCATCATGCGCCTTTATGCTCCCAATGGCCACGCCACCCAATGCCATCGTGTTTTCATCACAACAAATCAAAGTCACCGATATGGCTCGCGTAGGATTCGTGCTCAACATTTTTTCTATCGTAGTAGTCATGGGTGTTGTTTTGATTTATGACTTGATTCAAAATCTCATCGCTTAAATAAATTCGATTCATATAGGGGCTTTTGCTTCTATTTCTCTCGTGCTAACTTTCAGAATCCCGATTTCTCCTTATCTTCGCACAAACAAAAACTCATGATAGTTGTAACAGGAGCAGCAGGATTTATTGCTAGTTGTTTGGTATCCGAACTAAACCAAAAAGGCCACAAAGACATTGTTGTGGTTGACGATTTTTCAAAACACGAAAAAGACAACAACCTCCATGGCAAAGAAATGGTAGCCAAAGTGCCAAGAATCGAATTTCACGTATGGTTGGAAGAATACGCACCTGAAGTGGAAGCAGTTTTTCACCTGGGAGCGCGAACCGACACTACCGAATTCGACAAAAATATTTTTGATGAATTGAATCTCAACTACAGCAAAAAAGTGTGGCTTATTTGTACAAAAAAACAAATCCCCCTTATTTACGCGAGTTCAGGTGCTACTTATGGTTTGGGCGAATCGGGCTATAAAGACGATCACGCTCTAACGCCGCTATTGAAACCACTCAATCCATATGGTGATTCGAAAAACGATTTTGATATATGGGTTTTGGAACAAACCAAAACGCCTCCTTTTTGGGCTGGGTTAAAATTTTTCAATGTTTACGGACCTAACGAATATCACAAAAGCCGAATGGCATCTGTGGTTTTTCATGCTTTTAATCAGATTACAGCAAACGGCGAATTGAAATTATTTCGCTCTCACAATCCTAATTACAAAGATGGCGAACAATTGCGCGATTTTGTTTATGTGAAAGACGTAGTAAAGGTTTGTATGTTTTTGATGGACAGCAAACCAACAAGCGGAATTTACAATTTAGGAACAGGAGAAGCGCGTACATTTTTGGACTTGGCGAAAAACACTTTTTTGGCGATGGGAGAAACTGAAAATATTCATTTTATAGACACACCCATTGACATCCGCGATACGTATCAATATTTCACGGAAGCCGACATGAGCAAATTGAAAAATGCTGGTTATTCAGACAAATTTAGGTCGCTCGAAGAAGGAGTGGCAGATTATGTGACCAATTATTTACTTCCAAATTTATATTTGTAGTATGAGGATTATTTCTTTTAACGTAAACGGTATTCGTGCCATCATGAACAAAGACTTTGATGTTTCGATGGCTAGAATGAATCCAGATATCATTTGTTTTCAAGAAACTAAAGCACAAGAAGACCAAGTGGAGGCAGCACTGAAAACCTTCGATTCTTATCAATTGTTTTCTTATTCCGCTGAGCGAAAAGGCTATTCGAGCACGGCTATTCTAACAAAAAAAATACCAATTTCTGTTCAAAAAGGCATTGGAATAGAAGAGCACGACAACGAAGGCCGCGTTTTGACTTTGGAATTTGACGATTTCTTTTTGACAACGGTTTATGTTCCCAATTCGGGATCAGAGCTTTTGCGTTTAAGCTATCGTCAAACCTGGGATACAGCATTTTTGAACTTTCTGAAAAATCTTGAAAAGACAAAACCTGTTTTGGTTTGCGGTGACTTCAACGTGGCGCACAAAGCCATAGATTTGGCGCGGCCTAAAGAAAACTACAACAAAGCAGCTGGCTACATGCAAGAAGAAATTGATGGAATGAACGCCTTTATTTCCAATAGATTTTTAGATACTTTTCGAGAATTGAACGGCGAAGAAATTAAATACTCTTGGTGGAGCTACCGCGCTGGTGCTAGGGAAAAGAATGTGGGCTGGAGAATTGATTATTTTCTTTGCTCTGAATTTTTTTTGCCGCGCATAAAATCAGCATTTATAATGAATGATATCTTTGGCTCCGACCATTGTCCTGTGGGAGTGGAATTAATTTAATAACTATCAAAAAAACAAAAAATATGGCTAAGAAAAAAACAATCGATAAATCGAGTTTCATCAACAAGAAATCAGAAGCTTTTTTAGAAAAATATTTGAATAACGCTTCACCAACGGGATTTGAATGGGAGGGTCAAAAAGTTTGGTTGGATTATATCAAACCATACATCGACGACCATTATATTGACAATTACGGAACGGCAGTAGGTGTCATCAATCCAAAAGCTGAATACCGCGTTGTGATTGAGGCGCATGCTGACGAAATCTCATGGTTTGTGCATTATATTACTAAAGAAGGATTCATTTACGTTTGCAAAAATGGTGGCTCAGACCATTTGATAGCACCTTCCAAACGCGTAAACATTCACACCAAAAAAGGGATTGTTAAAGCAGTTTTCGGTTGGCCCGCCATACATACGCGCCATGAAAAAGAGGAAGCACCGAGTATGAAAAATATTTTCTTAGATTGCGGGGTGGATAGCAAAGAAGATGTCGAAAAATTAGGGATTCATGTAGGTTGTGTAGTTACTTTCGAAGACGAATTCATGATTATGCATGGGAATAAATACGTGGGTCGCGCTCTAGACAACCGCATTGGTGGCTTTATGATAGCAGAAGTGACGCGACTTTTACACGAAAATAAAGTAAAACTGCCCTTCTCGCTTCATATTGTGAATGCTGTTCAAGAGGAAATTGGCTTGCGTGGGGCTCAAATGATTGCCGAACGTATCCAACCCCACTTGGCCATAGTAACAGATGTTTGCCACGACACTGGCTCCCCAATGATGAACAAAATTCAGCAAGGAGATACCGTGAGCGGAAAAGGCCCTGTATTGACTTACGGCCCAGCAGTGCAAAATAACGTGCTAGAAATGTTGATTGATTGCGCAGAAAAAGCAGAAATACCTTTCCAACGCGCAGCAGTTTCTCGCTCCACAGGAACCGATACAGATGCCTTCGCCTATTCCAACGATGGCGTGCCTTCTGCCCTCATTTCTTTGCCCTTGCGCTACATGCACACCACCGTAGAAATGGTGCACAAAGACGATGTTGAAAATTGTATTCGATTGATTTATGAAGCGATCACGAAAGTTAAGGCCGGGCAGAGTTTTAAATATTTTTAGGGGATAGGAAATTTATCTAACCCTACTGAACTAGGTGAAATCACTTTGGTGAATTGTCAAAATACATTGCCTAAAAAGGCTATGACAGATTGGGTAATCATCTGAATGAATGGTAGTTATGGATTAACTGTAATGCAACTTCGTAGTGCCCTTGATATTTAAGGCTTATCTATTATTAATATATCAGATGCCCATACAAGTACATTAAGAACTACTAATTAGTTAAAAAACTCCGTTAAAGCGTTACATGAACTATAAAATTATTTACTTTCAAGAAAAATTTGAGTTACTCTGCTTCATAATTTTAGAAACAAGTTAACTTGATTTTATGCTTTTTTCGCTTGCTTAGAAAACAATATTCACGAAAAAAAAATCCAATGAAAGAAGATAAATTAGCTGTTTTGATTGACGCGGATAATGTGCCGTATGCCAATGTAAAAGAAATGATAGAAGAAATTTCTAAAAATGGCACTCCAACTATCAAGCGTATTTATGCTGACTGGACAAAGCCAACAGTTTCAGGATGGAAAAACGTGTTGTTGGAAAATGCAATTACACCCATCCAACAATACAGTTACACCAGCGGAAAAAACTCGAGTGATAGTGCCTTAATCATAGATGCTATGGACATCCTTTATTCAGACAAAGTAGACGGGTTTTGTATTGTTTCTAGCGACAGTGATTTCACGCGCTTAGCTACTAGGCTTAGGGAGGCCGGAAAAACTGTTATAGGTTTTGGAGAAAAGAAAACCCCTCAGCCATTTATTTCTGCTTGCGATAAATTTATCTATCTTGAAATCCTGAAAAACAATAGAAACGAAGACGGTGAACCTTCAAAAAGAACAACAAAATCAAAAGCCAATAACGAATCCATTAGTAAAGTAGATGCCCGAACGATTAAGTTAATTACGGAGAGCGTTAATGACTTGGCTGATGAGGCTGGCTGGACATTTTTAGGCAGTTTAGGGAATTTCATCATCAAAAAGAAACCAGACTTTGACCCTAGAAACTATGGTTTTCAAAAACTCTTGCCTTTAATAAGAAGCATCGACAAATTTGAAATAGACGAACGAGACACAGGAATAAACAACATCCGGCACATCTATTTGAAACAAAAGTAATTTGGTCTTAGTTACCTACAAGAAGGAAAGTAAATTCACAAGGGGAATTATTGCTCTGGAACTTCGTCCCTACCCTTTGTTTTACCTTTCGAAAAATCCAAAATGTGTTGGTAGGTATTTGGGCACACTTCTTTAAATGCGCGGTCGTAGCTGTACGCCTGAACATTAATTTTTAAATCTTCAGCGGCATCGCGAATGCAATCTCTAACCACTTCAATGGTTTGGCCTTTGGAACATTCACAAGTATTTTGCGCGGCTTTTCTCTCCGTCTCGGAAAAACCGCAAGCAGTGAAAACCAGAGCTATAAAAGCAAAAAGTTGTATTCTATTCATAACCGCGGATATACTTTGTTTTTACATTTTTATGCAACGCCAAGAAATCTGGACAATAAATCGAAATGGCACGATCAAATTCATTGTTTGCAATGTCAATATCGTATTTTTTCTCTACTTCAAACGAACAAACAGCATAGTGCATTACGTCTTTCGAAAACTCTGTGTCAAGTGCGGTTTCCATTTTTTGTTTTTCGATACAAGTACACATTTCTTTGGCCGCATTGGCATAATTTTCCTTGTTCACGCCTCTGCATGAAACAAACAAAAAAATAGAAACAGCGAATAAAAATATTGTTTTCATCATTTTTACTTTTTTAATATTTCTTTGGCTTTATCCCAATATACATCCATTTCATCAAGATTCATTTTAGTGAAATCTGCACCATCCATGGAAGACAATTCTTCCATCAGCATAAAACGCTTCATGAATTTTTGATTTGTTTTTTCCAAAGCGCTTTCTGGGTTGATACCTAAAAACCTTGCATAATTGATTAATGAAAACAGCACATCGCCAAATTCACTTTCCACACTTTCCGATTTGGAATCCACCTCAACTTTTAATTCTTCAATTTCCTCCTTTACTTTTTCGAACACCTGTTCAGAATTGTCCCAATCAAAACCTATTCCACGTACTTTTTCCTGAATTCTTTGGGCTTTAACCATAGCAGGCAAACCTTTAGGAACTCCTTCCAAAACAGATTTTTTACCACCGCCCTCTTTTAATTTGATGCGCTCCCAATTCGCCTTAACTTGCTCTTCCGTTTCGGCAATCACATCACCATAAATATGTGGATGACGTTCGATTAATTTATCACATAGAGCATGAATCACATCTGCGATGTCAAAATCTCTAGTTTCAGACGCAATTCGCGCGTAAAAAACAATATGCAAAAGCAGATCACCCAACTCCTTTTTGATTTCGGGCATATCCTTGTCAAGAATGGCTCCCGTCAATTCATAAGTTTCCTCAATGGTCAAATAACTCAAAGATTCGAAGGTTTGTTTTTTATCCCATGGACATTGCTCACGGAGTTCGTCCATGATTTTCAATATTCTTGCAAACGCGTCCTTTTTGGCTTCGAGAGAATTCATCTAATACAAACTATCGCGTAATTCTTGAATTTTTGGGTCGTTCTCATACTCTTCAAAAGGCATCCATTTATCAATGAATCCTTTTGGTCCAATTTCGATGATTCTTGTGGCTACTGTATTGACCAACTCAAAGTCATACGAACTAAATAAAATTTGTCCGTCAAAATCGCGCATACCATTATTCAAAGCTGTAATCGATTCCAAATCCAAGTGATTCGTTGGTTCATCAAGCATAATCAAATTTGCTTTGGCCAACATCAAACGGGAAAGCATGCAACGTACTTTCTCTCCTCCTGAAAGCACCGTTGAACTTTTCAATGCATCCTCTCCTGAAAATAACATTCTACCCAAAAACCCTCTGATGTTTACCTCTTCTCTTTCCTCATCAGTAGTAGCATATTGCCGCAACCAATCAATTAAAGTGATTTTATCTTGAAAGAAAGGACTGTTATCAGATGGCATATAAGCAGTTGAGATTGTGGTGCCATAAGTAAAAGTACCTGAATCTGGCTTTAAACTTTCGTTAAGTATATCAAAAAGAGCTGAAATTGCCTGAGAATTTCGAGAAACAAAAGCAATCTTATCTTTCTGATTAACAACAATATTCAAGTCCTTAAAAAGAAGTTTTCCTTCCTCACCATGCACAGTTAAATTGTTTATGTTGAGTACCTGATTACCCGCTTCTCTATCTTGAATAAAGAAAATACCTGGGTAACGTCGTGACGATGGTTGAATTTCCTCTATGTCTAATTTATCCAACAATTTTCTTCTACTCGTTGCTTGTTTCGATTTTGAAGCGTTCGCAGAGAATCGAGCAATAAATTCTTGTAATTCTTTCTTCTTGTCTTCTGCTTTTTTGTTTTTATCAGAACGCTGTCTGGCCGCTAATTGTGAAGACTGATACCAAAACGAATAGTTGCCCGTAAACAACTGAATTTTACTATAATCGATATCACAAATGTGAGTGACTACGGTATCCAAAAAGTGACGGTCGTGAGACACAATAATTACCATGTTTCTATAATCCAACAAGAAATCTTCTAGCCACTTAATGGTTTGTCCGTCCAAGTCATTCGTTGGCTCATCCAAAACCAATACATCTGGATTACCAAAAAGCGCTTGCGACAAAAGAATACGAACTTTTAATTCGGCAGGCACATCTACCATGTTCATGTCATGATATTCCTCCTTGATGCCTAAGTTTGACAAAAGAGAAGCTGCATCAGTCTCGGCATTCCAACCTTCCATATCAGCAAATTCTCCTTCAAGCTCGGAAGCACGCATGCCGTCTTCATCAGAAAAATCTGATTTTGCGTACAAAACATCCTTTTCTTTCATGATTTCATACAAGCGCTTGTGGCCCATTATCACCGTCTCTAAAACGGGATGATTATCAAAAATTGTGTGGTCCTGACGCAAAACAGCCATTCTCTTACCCGGCTCCAAATCAATCTTGCCCTTTGTTGCATCTAGATCACCAGACAGGATTTTTAAAAAAGTAGACTTTCCTGATCCATTTGCGCCAATTACACCGTAACAATTGCCATTCTGAAATTTTAAATTGACATCATCAAATAGTGTTCGTTTGCCAAATTGAAGGGATAAATTAGATACCGTTAACATAGACTTTGATTGAATTTTATTTTAAGGCTTCAAAGATAGTTTCTTTTTGAAATTAAGTTGAACAATCACCATAAATATTGTGTTTACCTATGGAGTAGATGAAATTGAAAATCAATGTAATAACCGATACAATGTTTTGAATAAAATAATTCTATTTAGCAATTATACACTTTAGTTAAATATTTGTAATTTTCATATTTTTGATGTAATATTGTCCTCGAAAACCCAGCTAAACTTTCAGACCATGAAAAAAATCACTACTGTTTTACTTTTATTTTTCTCAATGACCACTTTCTCGCAAGTGGTCATCAACGAATACTCATGTTCGAATCGAGCACTCACGGATGCCTACAATAACTACGAGGACTGGATTGAATTGTACAACACATCTGGTTCAGCTATCAATTTGGCTGGATATTACCTAAGTGACAACCCCGGTAACCCAACGAAATGGCAATTTCCAGCTGTCAACATTCCTGCAAATGGTAGATTGGTCGTTGTTTGTTCTAAGCGAAACGGTCTTTTCGGTGGGGTTCCACACACTAATTTCAGTTTAAGGCAAATAAACCCTGACAATATTCTGTTCTCAGCCCCAAACGGCACGTTGATCGAATCTGTTGCCATTCAAACTGCACAACGCAATCATTCTCGTGGCAGAATAACCGATGGGAACGCAACTTGGGGCGTTTTCCAAAATCCGAGTTATGGTACACCGAATTCTAGTTCTTGGATCTCCTATACTGAAAAACCAACTCTAAACTTGTCTCCAGGTTTTTATACAGGTAGTCAAACAGTAAGTATTTCCGTTGTTGACCCAAATTTAACCATAAGATATACAACCAATGGTGCAGAACCAATTAGCTCTTCACCAATCTACTCAACTCCAATTACAGTTTCTCAAACCACAGTAATTAGAGCGCGTGCATTCTCTAGCAACCCTCAAATTGGGCCAGGCTTTATCGAAACAAATACCTATTTCATTGATGAAACACATACAATCCCTGTTGTTTCGGTTTGTGGAACAGAGCTAGCCACATTGTTCAATGGCTCTTGGGGTCTCCGTCCTGTTGGTGTTTTGGAGTATTTCGAAGCTGATGGCTCATTCATTGATGAAGTGGTTGGAGAATTTAATAAACATGGAAATGACTCTTGGGCTTATCCTCAAAGGGGTGTTGATTTTGTTGGTAGAGATGAGGCTGGATACGACGCAGAATTGAGTCACCAAGTTTTTAGCACTACACCACGTGATGAATTTCAAAGAGTTATATTAAAAGCTGCTGCAAACGACAACTATCCTTTCTCAAACGGCGCCCACATTCGTGATGCTTATGTTCATTCACTCTCACAATTAGGAAATCTTGATTTGGATGAAAGAAGTTCTTCGTTCGTTGCTGTGTATATGAATGGTTTGTACTGGGGGCTTTATGACATTCGTGAAAAAGCAGATGACCATGATTATACAAGCTTCTATTACGACCAAGACCGCGAATTTAAAGGTGCCGCGAACAGCATACATTATTTAAAAACTTGGGGAGGTACATGGACAGAATATGGTGCACCTGCTGCTCAACCATCATGGGTAGCCCTGCGTACATTTATTTTGAACAACGACATGGGCAATGCGGCCAATTTTGATTATGTTTCTGAAAACTTTAATTGGCAAAGCCTTATCGACTACTTCGTGGTAGGTTCGGTAGTAGTTGCTGCGGACTGGTTAAATTGGAACACTGCTTGGTGGAGAGGTACTGATCCAGATGGTGATGCTTTGGGATGGCGTTATGTTATTTGGGATATGGACAACACTTTTGGTCATGGAGCAAATTATACTGGTGTACCATCTCAACAACCAACAGCGGATCCGTGTAATGTTGAAAATTTAGGCAACCCAGGCGGACAAGGTCACACGCTTATCCTAAATAAATTTTTGGATGAAAACCCGATGGTTTATCAATATTACGTAACCCGTTATGCCGATTTGATGAACACTACGTTCTCTTGTCAGTTCATGAATAGTGTTTTAGATAGTATGATCGCTGAGATGGAACCTGAAATGATTGGGCAAATCGATCGTTGGGGAGGTACATTCAACGGTTGGGAAAATCGTGTGAATAATCTCAGAACATGGATTGATGCGCGTTGTGTTAACTTAGTTGGTGGAATGCAAGACTGTTATGATCTTACAGGTCCGTATGTTCAAAAAATCGAAGTTTATCCTGCAGGTGCTGGAAATGTTCGATTAAATACGGAAACCATCACTTCTTTCGGGGCTGTTCGAAATGTCTTCGGTGGAATTGAAACCATTCTAGAGGCGGAACCCGTTGGGAATTATCAATTCTCACATTGGGTATTCAACAATACTGTAATCACTGACCCTACACAAATTCTACTTGTCATAGATATCGGGCTAAGCAATGATATTGAAGCTCATTTTATTGACCTCACGTCTTCAGAAAATCAAATGATTTACTACTGGCACTTTAACACTTTTGAATTGGTTAACGACACACCTGTTAATGCTTTGGTTGCTGATTTTCAATTGTTCCCTGGAGCAAATGCAACAATGACTTATGCTGGTGGAAACCCAAATATCGATCCTTTAAGTACAGGAAGTGCACAAAATCTTCAATTAAGTCAACAAAGTGGAATTGCTGCTCGTGTTAGAAATCCATCTGAAGGTAGAGCATTGATTTTTAATCTTCCAACCACTGACCTAGAAGACATTAACTTTCTGTACTCTGTTGCTAGAACCAATTCTGGTATGCTTGTCAACAATATTTCGTACTCTCTTGATGGAGTGAACTATATTACAACAGGTCTTTCACAAACGTCATTTACGATTACAACCGATTATCAATTAATTCCTGTAGATTTTTCTGGAATCGCAGGAGTAAATGACAACCCAAACTTCCACATCAGAATTGAGTTTGAGGGCAACACCAACCAGGACAATGGAAACAATCGTCTAGACAACATCTCTTTGACGGGAGCCTTAATCATTACTAATCCTGTATCTATAGACGAATACAATAATTTTGACTTTACCGTTTTCCCGAATCCATCTACCAACGTGTTCAATGTTTCGGTTTCAGAAAATATAACAGCATACAAGGTAGTAGACATGCTTGGAAAAACTATAATTGATGTGCAAGATATAAATAGCGCTGAATTTCAAGTTTTAATGAACATCTATGCTCCTGGTATTTATATTCTTGAGCTAACATCCCAAAATGGTTCTGCTCAAACGAGACTTGTGAAACAATAGATTCTGACTTTAATACAATATTTAAATGCTGTCTTTGATTAAAAGGCAGCATTTTTTTTGCATAAAAACTAAGTTTTTTTACCTTACCTGCACAAAGTCAATCACCAGTTTTTCCTTCAAAAACCTAAACTTTTTCATATCAGCTGGGGTAACGAAAGCCAGGGAGAGTCCCCGTTTTCCTGCGCGTGCAGTACGACCGCTTCTGTGGGTATAGAACTCTGGTTGATCCGGAAGATTGTAGTGCAGCACAAAAGCCAAACTATCCACGTCTAAACCGCGAGCCGCCATATCGGTTGCCACTAAAATCTGAGCTTTTTTATTTACAAAAGCACGCATAGCTTTATCACGTTCGTGTTGCATCAAATCGCCGTGCATCACATCTGTTTGGAAACCCTGTGTTTGCAAAAACTCATTAACCGTTTGCGCATCGCCTTTGGTTCTTACAAACACAATACCGCGCGCGGTGCCCATAGACTTCAGAAAAGTTTGCAGCATGGCATTTTTTTCTTGTTTGTCACAAATCAAATATTGGTGTTCAATCATAGGATTGATGACATCTGCTTTTTTCAAAGAACGCACAGTTGGCGCAGTTTTGGGTATGTATTCATCGATCATCTTCTGCAAAGAAGCGGGAATGGTAGCCGAAAACAACCAGATTTTCCTGAAATCATTAGTTTTAGATAATATTTTGTCCACGTCTTTTCTAAAACCCATAGCCAAAATCTCATCAGCTTCATCCATAACAAATTGATGAATTCCGGATAAATCCACAGATTTGAGCTCCATCAACTCTCGCAAACGACCGGGAGTGGCAATAATCACCTGCGTAGGGCGACGCAAGCGGCTAATCTGCTTCCCAATAGGCTCGCCGCCATAAACGGTCTCCACAAAAACTTTGTCTGAAAACTTGGTCAACTTAAAAAAGGCCTTACCCAATTGTTGACACAATTCGCGAGTGGGACAAATTACTACAGCCTGAATACGCTTGTCTTGTGTGTTGAGTCGCTGTAAAATCGGAATGGCAAAGGCGATAGTTTTACCTGTGCCCGTTTGGGCTTGCGCTATGATATCCACCTTGTCTTTCAACAAAATAGGCAAAGTAGCAGACTGAATATCTGTGGGTTTGGATATCTCTAGTTCGGATAAGGCGTGAACAAAAACATCTTCTACTCCAAGGGCTTTGAATGACATGAGACAAGCTATTGGCCGTTAATCTTCCAATTTTCGTGATCTAGATAACGGCGTTTGTTAATTATTGGGCAAAGATAGGTAGAATAAAGAGAATCCAATTATAGAGTTATAAAACGATGGAAATACGGTTTGAGTACTAACTTTTACAAAACAACAATGGCCCAGAAAATTTCTGAGCCATTGTTGATAATGATATTTTCCTTAATTGGTTTGAATCTTACACATCAATATTCGCATACTTAGCGTGCTTCTCAATAAATTCTCGTCTTGGTGGAACGTCGTCGCCCATAAGCATAGAGAAAATTTGATCTGCTTCGGCAGCGTTTTCGATGGTTACTTGGCGCAAGGTTCTACCCTCTGGATTCATAGTTGTTTCCCAAAGTTGTTCGGCGTTCATTTCACCCAAACCTTTGTATCGTTGCACTCCTACCGAGGCATCAGCACCATTTCCCTTCATTTGTTGAATAAGGACATCGCGTTGGTCATCGTTCCAAGCGTAGTCAGATTTTGTTCCTTTTTTTACTTGATACAATGGTGGCGTGGCGATATAAATATAACCATGCTCAATCAATTCTTTCATGTATCGGAAGAAGAAAGTGAGAATCAAAGTCTCGATATGCGAACCATCCACGTCGGCATCACACATAATGATTATTTTATGGTAGCGCAATTTTTCTAGATTCAAAGCTTTTGTATCGTCTTCAGTTCCTACTCGAACGCCCAAAGCTGTGTAAAGATTCTTGATTTCTTCGTTTTCAAAAATCTTGTGTTGCATAGCTTTTTCTACATTCAAGATTTTACCACGCAATGGCATAATGGCCTGAAAATGTCTATCGCGACCTTGCTTGGCAGTTCCACCTGCCGAATCACCCTCCACAAAATAAATCTCACACAAAGCGGGATCTTTTTCCGAGCAGTCGGCCAATTTACCTGGCAAACCTGAACCTGAAAGTACATTTTTACGCTGCACCATTTCACGGGCTTTGCGCGCTGCATGACGTGCACGGGCAGCCAAAAGGACTTTTTCGACAATTTTACGAGCGTCATTTGGATGTTCTTCCAAATAACTAGCTAAAATTTCAGAAACCAATTGTGAAACAGGCGCAGAAACCTCTTGGTTACCCAATTTAGTTTTCGTTTGTCCTTGAAATTGTGGTTCCATCACTTTTACTGAAATTACAGCCGTTAATCCTTCACGGAAGTCATCACCGTTAATTTCAATTTTCTCTTTTGCCAAAATCCCGCTTTCGTCGGCATATTTTTTTAAGGTATTCGTCAAACCACGTCTAAAACCAGAAAGGTGTGTTCCACCCTCGTAGGTATTGATGTTATTTACATACGAAAATACATTTTCAGAATAAGAATTATTATAAATAAGAGCTACTTCAACTGGAATACCGTCTTTTTCTCCTTCAACGTAGATTACATCTTCGATGATTGCCTCACGGTTTCTATCCAAATATCGGCAAAATTCAGCCAAACCACCTTCAGAGTGAAACTCTTTAAATAAAAAAGTACCATCTTCGTTCAATTCACGTTCGTCACTTAAAGTAATTCTAATTCCTTTATTCAAAAACGCCAACTCACGCATGCGAGCAGCCAAAGTATCATAATTGTACTCGGTATTCTCAAAAATAGTTGCGTCTGGTTTGAAAGTTACCGATGTACCTCTTTTATCTGATGTACCGATTTCTCTAACAGGATACATCGCTTTACCTCGTTGATATTCTTGCTCATAAACCTTACCGTCTCTATAAACAGTAGCCTTCAATGGGTCAGATAAAGCATTCACACAAGAAACACCTACACCGTGAAGGCCACCAGAAACTTTGTAAGAATCTTTGTCGAATTTTCCACCTGCACCAATTTTCGTCATAACCACTTCAAGTGCAGAAACGCCTTCTTTTTTGTGCATGTCTACCGGAATACCTCGGCCGTTATCCTCAACAGAAACCGAATTGTCTTCATGAATAACAACGCTTATCATGTCGCAGTGACCCGCTAAAGCCTCATCAATTGAGTTGTCGACAACTTCATACACTAAATGATGGAGACCTTTAACTCCGGTATCACCGATGTACATAGAAGGCCGCATCCTTACGTGCTCCATCCCTTCTAAAGCTTGGATATTATCCGCTGAATACTCTTGATTTTTTCCTATTTCGCTCATACTAAATTCTTATCGAAATTTGTTGATTTACATCTTGTTTTTAAGAGCGACAAATATACAAAATTCAGGAGGACAAAATCTTTGGCTGAATCTATGAAAACCTATTGTTTTCAACAAAGTTTCAACAAAATCATGGTTTAAAACGTGCTTCGTCAGGAACAGAAAATTTAGCAAGAATAATTTAGGTTTTTATTTGCAGTTTGGCGGAGGCAGCACGAGGTGAAGTTCATAAGATTTGTGCGAGAATTTGAATTAAAATGGGGTAGAGAATTTTGGATTTGAAGTGAAACCGATGTCTGTCAACGTGTTCAAAAAAGCGACAATGGCTGCACGTTCATCAGTGTTGAGTTGCACACTTTCTGTGAGCGAGGTATCGAGCGTTGCAGATTGTTGTATACCAAAAGTATAATGCGATAAGACTTGATCTAAGGAGAAAAATCGTCCATCGTGCATGTATGGCGCAGTGAGTGCAACATTTCTAAGGCTAGGCACACGGAATTTGCCCAAATCATCAGTGTTATTGGTAATCCCCATTCTTCCTTCATCAATAAAATCCAAATTTAAACCATTATTTCGGTAGGAGAAATCTGTGAATAAAACTCCTGCATGACAATTGGCGCAATTGGATTGGAACAATTCGAAACCGCTTTGTTCGAGCGTCGAAAATGCCGCACTACCCTGCTGAATTTGGTCAAATTTTGAATTTGCAGAAATCATCAAGCCTGTAAACTGTGTCATAGCATAAAAAAATCTTTGGTCATCTATGCCTGGTGAACCAAAAGCTTTTTCGAACATCAACTGGTATTCTGGAATGGCGCGAAGTTTATTCAGCAAGGCAGCAAAATCCATATTGAATTCACTCGGATGAATAATCGCTGCAAATGAAGAAATCTCAATATGATTTACGCCTCCATCCCACATAAAAGCAGGATACCATGCCAAATTAGAAAGACTTGGACTGTTTCTATCTCCAAAGGCACCTGCAACTCCTTGGCTCAAAGGTTTACCCGCATCACTAAACGCACTGGCTTGGTGGTGACAAGATGCGCAGGACACCGTTTCGTCCGATGAAAGTCGAACATCATAAAAAAGCCTACGCCCCAACTCAAATCCATCATGGGTAACAGGGTTGTTCGTGAAATCGTAAAAAGGAGCGGGAAAATGTGTTGGAGCTACAAAAGCTATTTGCTCAACTGGATCAACAATTGTATCTTTATTGCATGCGAAAAATAGGACTAGCGGCAGAAAAATGAAATATGCTCTCAGCAACACCATTATTCAACTCCGTCCAATGAAAACGCTTCTTGAAATCTATCTGCCATATATTGCGCTCGCGTTGAAGCGCTATGAAAGGAGCTAACATCGAAAAGCAAATTTCCATCATCCCATGCTTTAGATAAATCTGTGAACAACTTCAACTTAGGATTATTTTGTCCAGAAACAATGAAAGGTGAATCTGCAAGAGAAATTTCCTTCCAACGCGTGGTGTTGGTATTGTCTGAATCTTTGAATCCACCAATGTGAAATGAAAAACTATTTAACGCTGCTTGAGGTGAGCTTCCCTCAAATTTAATCATAATATATCCAGAAGACCAAGACCAAAACATTCCGTTGGAAGGCGCCAAATCAAATGGCTGAGCACCCGAAACATTTCTTGCCGAATCTACACCAATTAAGAAGCGAACAGCATCGTAGGTTCCGAATGGTAAATCCGGTAATGAGAAAGCATAGTTTGGGTTATCCGACAATGAAATTAAATTGTATGAAAAAGGATGCGACCACCAAGAGCCATCGGTTTTTCTGAATTGAAAATTAGATAAATAATATCTACAAGTCTGAAAATTGACTGTTTCATTGGTCTGTGGATGCAAATAATTTTCACCCAAAACGGCAGGAACATTAACGTCTGCCCAATTGTGTTTAATCATTATTTCTACATCCTTCGACTTTGGAGGACCGAGATCTGGTTCGGTTGGCGTTTTTCTGCAGGCACTAGACTGAAAAAGAACGGCAAGCATTAGAGATAAATAGACAAAGGTTAACTTCATGGCTTTAAAATATTTTATTAAAAATAATTTGATACAAATATAGCAAAAAACCAGCATTAAAACTACAAAAATGAACACGAATGATAGTTATTTGCATAGATATTCGGTTTTAAGCTTTTTAACAATTAAGCATCGTCAAATTCAGCTGTAATTTGAAACAATCTCTTTGTTATTTTTGCAGATTTAGCTATGACAAATACACTTTTCATAAATAGAAGCACTAGCATTTCAGAAAATCAAATTGATGCTGTTTTACAGTTGCTTGAAAAAGACGCGACGGTTCCATTCATTGCGCGATATAGAAAGGAGGCAACGGGTGGATTAGATGAAGTTGAAATCGCCAAGATTCGTGACATATTGAAGCAATATGATGATTTACAGTCCCGCAAAACAGTGGTTCTAAATTCAATAGATGAACAGGGCAAATTGAGTGATTTGCTTCGAGATAAAATCGCAAACTGTTATGCTCCCAAAGATTTAGAGGACCTTTATCTTCCTTTTAAACCTAAGCGAAAAAACCGAGCTGATGAAGCAAGAAAACTAGGCTTAGAGCCCTTGGCGAAACTCATTATTTCTCAGCGCGGTATAGATCCCAACGAAGCAGCAGAAAAATACACGAACGCAAAACTTACTGAGATAGCAGATGTTCTTTCTGGGGCGAGAGATATCATAGCAGAATGGATCAATGAAAATATGCACCTCAGAAAAAGACTCAGAAATCTTTTTGAAAAAAGGGTTATTTTTAGTTCAGAATTGATAAAAGGTAAAGAACAAACTGGTGAAGTTTACAAGGATTATTTTAAGCATGAAGAAAAATTGAGATATTGTCCTTCACATCGCTTTTTGGCCATCATGCGTGCAGAAAAAGAAGGGATTATAAAAATAAAAGCTTTACCGCCACGTGAAGAAGCCTTACAAATAATCAGTGAAGCCATAATAAAAGGAATTGGTAAAGATGCTGACGAAGTGCTGAAAGCAGGCAAGGACGCTTATACACGTTTATTAGCTCCATCATTAGAAAATGAAGCGCTTGCTGATGCTAGAGAAAAAGCAGATATTGAATCTATCCAAGTGTTTTCAAAAAATTTAAGACAATTGCTTTTAGCTCCTCCATTGGGCGCATCGAGAGTTTTGGCCATAGACCCTGGCTTTCGTTCAGGTTGTAAAGTAGTTTGTTTGAATGAACAAGGTGATTTGTTGCACAACGAAACGGTATATCCTCACCCTCCTCAAAACGAAAAAAGTAAAGCCTCCTCAAAAATTTCACAATTAATTTCTTCGTACAAAATTGACACCGTTGCCATTGGAGACGGCACAGCGGGAAGAGAAACAGAGGAATTAATCAAACGTATTCGCTTTAATAGTGATGTGCGTGTTTTTGTGGTTAGAGAAGACGGTGCATCGATTTATTCCGCTTCTCCCATCGCCCGCAAGGAGTTTCCGCAGCACGACATTACTGTTCGCGGTGCTATTTCTATCGGTAGACGACTTACCGATCCTTTGTCTGAGCTTGTAAAAATTGACCCAAAATCTCTTGGTGTAGGACAATATCAACACGATGTTGACCAGAAAAAATTAAAAGCATCCTTGGATGACGTTGTAATTTCTGCGGTAAACAATGTCGGCGTCGACCTAAACACGGCGTCACCATACCTTTTGCAATATGTTTCAGGTTTATCTTTGTCGACAGCCGAAAAAATAGTTCAATTCAGAAGCGAAAAAGGGAGATTTAAAAGCAGAGAAGATTTGCTCAAAATACCTCGATTCGGTGCAAAAACATTTGAACAAGCTGCAGGATTTTTAAGAATTAGATTGGGCGAAAATCCGTTAGACAATACCGCTGTGCATCCTGAATCTTATGCTTTGGTTAAAAAATTAGCAAAAAGCAGGAATACGACTCTTGTTGAATTACTGGGCAACGAGATCTTATTATCTCAAATAGAACAAGACCAAGAACTCAGTTACACAGAAAAAGACATCATTCAAGAATTAAAAAAGCCTGGTCGCGACCCAAGAAAGCAAGTTAAAGTATTGAATTTTAGCAAATTGATTAGGACGATTGACGATTTGAGTGTTGGACAAATACTTCCAGGCATTGTGACCAACGTAACCAATTTTGGGGCTTTTGTAAATATTGGTATTAAGGAAAATGGTCTGATTCACAAATCTCATCTCAGCGATGAATATGTGGACAATCCTGCTGATCACATCGCACTTCATGAGCACGTGGAAGTTGAAATTATGACTATCGATAAAGAAAGAAAACGGATTGGTTTGAAGAAAAAATGAGTGTATTTTATTGGCTCTTTAGGGGTTGGTATTGATTAGCATTAAATCACAGTTAGTTTAAAAATAACGGTTAAACCGTAAAAGAAGGATCAAACACTAAATAAGCATCATTTCAGAAAGAATACTAAACCGCGTTTGTATAACTATTGATTTGTGAAATTTAGTTGAACACTTTGTCTTTTTTGTTCATAAATGTTTAACATTCGTTATTGAGTTTCGGCGTAACTTTGCAACGAATATTAAGTCCGCTCTTATGCACAAGCTTGCTCTTGCAGCTGTTTTCTTCGCTTTATCAAGTTACAGTTCCGTTGCTCAAACCACACTTTTCTCTCAAAGTGGAAACGCTGGTGACAATTGGAATTTTCTATCCACTGGAGCCGATGCCACTGCCAGTGCAGAAGCGCTGTCTGCGTTGAATTACACCAGCGCTCCACAATCGTTGGTTATAGGAGGGAATACGGGTGGTGGCAGCTGCATTGATGGTGGCAGCGGCAATGGTCCAAGCACCCCTCGCACTTATACTTTCGATGGCGTGGATATTAGTTCAAGTAATCAGTTTAGTCGAACACTCTTATTTAACTGGGGAAATCGCCATCCGGTTTGCACAGGAACAGGTTGGGACACTGGAGAAAATTTAATATTCATCCCGATTCATGATGGAGCACAGCAAGGTCAAATCACTTTAGCTTCTGGAATTAACGATGCGATTTTTAGTATTTTGAACAACTCTTTTTCTTACAACGTGCCTCCATGTGTGAACAATTTTGGGTTTATCTTATCCATCACAACCAATAGACGAGACGAATTGCTGCTTTTGGATGATGTATTACTTACAACTCCGAGTTATAATCAACAACAAGACACTAACTATGTAAGTCTGTCAATCTGCAGCAACCAACTTCCTTTAAATTGGAACGGATTGCAAATTGTTGAAGCGGGGGAATATTTGGTGAATCTTCCTTCAGAGACTGGTTGCGATTCGTTGATTTTATTGACGTTGGAAGTACAAAGCTCCCTGATTGAAAACATCACTGTGTCCGTGTGCGAAAGTGATTTTCCTTACAATTTTAATGGGAATCAAATAACTGCTTCTGGTACTTTTCAGTACGCTTTTCAAAATGGTGCTGGCTGCGATTCAATTGTAAACCTAAACGTTTTGCTTGCTTCAATATACCAAAGTAGCAACACACTTGAACTGTGCTCCAACGAATTACCATACACTTGGCAAGGTCAGTCACTCACTGATGCAGGAAATTATGCAGCCGACTATACCACCCAATTTGGCTGCGACAGTTCGTTTCTCTTGACACTCATTGTAAACCAACAACCTCAATTTGATGTGACTTTTAGTAGCACGACTGTTCCCATCGATAGCACAGAAATAATTGTGAACAACAATTCAACAAATGCACCTATTTGGTTTTGGGAGACGAACGCCGAAGGAATCACTATCGGCAGTGGTTTTTCTCCAACAATTATACTTCCTAATGAAATAGGGAGCTATCAAGTCACCTTAACTTTGGAAAATGAAAACTGCATCAATGTTGAGATTTTTAACTTCACAGTTGTAGTTCCTGACTACATTTTTGATGTAACCGTTCCTAATGTTCTCACACCAAACAATGACGGTAAGAATGACTTTTTTGAGATTGATTTTGGAACGGCTGATTTTCGTGAGCTTTTTGTAGTAAATCGTTGGGGAGATTTGGTTTTTACAACTCAAGACAGCAGCATAATATGGAATGGCGTTGACCAAAAATCAAGTACAACATGCACAGATGGCGTATATTTTTATCAATTGTTATTGGCCAATCCGCTCAATGGCTCCGAACAAATTTTTCATGGATTTGTTCATATAGTCAGATGATGATTTTCAGATGCCTCCTCATATTGCCATTGATTTTCCTTGAAGTTTCAAGCATATTTGGTCAAATAAACCTTGGCTTCCAAGGTGGGGAGCCTGGTGATAATTGGTCTTACAGTTCTACAGGTGCAGATGCAACGGCATTATCTCAAGCCTTTCTTGCTCAAAACATTGTTTCAGGGTCTTTCGCCATGATTGTAGGCGGTAATACGCCTGGAGGGAGTTGCATCGATGGTGGTTCTGGAAACGGGCCGAATACGCCACGAACTTTCACTTTCGACAATCTTGATATTTCATCCTCCAACCAATTCACAAGGACGCTCACTTTTTCTTGGGGCAATAGACATCCAGTTTGTTTGGGTACCGGTTACGATGTTGGCGAAAACGTAGTTTTCACACCTTTCCATGATGGCACAGCTCAAACCGCTAATACCATTGCAACAGGTGGTGGGGATGCTGCTTATAACATTCAACAAAACGTTTTTAATTACAATATTCCAAGCTGCGTCAATAGTTTTTATTTCACGTTAAGCGTTACAACCAATAGAAGAGATGAATTGCTTTTGCTAGATGATGTAGAACTTAATACGCCTGCATTAAACGGTTCTGGAGGTGGAAACACTTCGCTATCTTTAAATGTTTGTTCTAACCAACTTCCTTACAATTGGAACGGATTGATATTTACACAAGCCGGTCAGCAACAACAGACGTTTACCAACGCTTTTGGTTGTGATTCGGTGGTAACCTACAATCTGAATACAACAATTCCTGTTACAACAACCTTTGCAAATACAGGTCCCTTCTGTTCAGGTGCGGTAATACCCGCATTAACAACAACATCGCAAAACGGAATAACTGGAACTTGGTCTCCCGCCATAAACAACGCATCCACAACAACTTACACATTTACTCCAAGCGTAGGTCAATGCGGAACATCAACAACTTTAACCCTTGTGATAAACTCAAACGTCACACCAACTTTCGCGAATCTTTTACCCTATTGTGTAGGCTCGACAATTCCCGCATTACCCTCAACTTCGCAAAATGGAATCATCGGTACTTGGACACCGGCAATAAATAATGTAGTAACTACCGCATACACATTTACGCCTAATGCTGGGCAATGCGGTACGAGCACAACAATAACGGTTGTTGTTACGCCAAATATTCCTACAACTTTTACTGCTGTTGGTCCCTTTTGTTCGGGAGATGACATTCCTGCTTTACCTACAACTTCCCAGAATGGAATTAGCGGGACTTGGTCACCGGCAATCAACAATACAGCAACGGCGACATACACCTTTACACCTAGTATTGGGCAATGCGGCACAACTGCAACAATGATCGTTTTGGTGAATCCAAATATAATTCCAATTTTCTCAGGGATTGCACCATATTGTAGTGGAGAAGCTATTCAAGAACTACCAACCACATCACAAAATGGAATCATCGGTACTTGGTCACCAGCAATAAATAACACTACAACAAATACATACACTTTTACACCAATTTCTAACGATTGCGTGAGTGACGTTGAACAAACCATTGTCATCAATCAACCGTCATTGAGCGCAGAGAACCTCAATTTATGCGACAGCCAAATTCCGTTTTCTTGGAACGGCATAAACATTTCTCAATCAGGTAATTATAGCATCATTCTAAACAATCAATTTGGCTGTGACTCTACTATTAATTTAACGATAAACATTGCTCCAACCATAGTTCAAAATCTTTCTGTTCAAGTTTGTATATCAGATTTGCCCTATCAGTTTTTTAACCAAAGTATAAACAACCCAGGCATTTACCAATACACCACCAATAACCAAGATATTTGTGATACTACTTTTGTATTAAACCTAAGTATAATAAGTGTACCCAATTTCTCGATTTCCAATTCTCCTTTATCTTCTTGTCAATCTCCTTTAGATGTAATTTATACAATGCAAGGAGGACAAAACGTTCTGCAATGCGCATGGCAAACTACTGGCCAAACAGGTATCAATTGTGATGGTTTTCTGGCGCAATACAACTTTCCCGGGTGCCACGATGTTACGCTAACCGTTACCGATGTAAACGGTTGCATTCAAACTTTGACCGAAGAAAATATCACGTGTATTTTACAAAGTCCTAACGCCCAGTTTGTTATCAATCCGAACAATGCAGAAACGGGAGAGGAGGTCACATTGAACAATTATTCCACCAATGCGTTCAATTATTTTTGGGAATTTGGAAACAATTCTGGCAGCAGTGGCATTTCTGATCCTACAGTGAGCTATCAAAGTCAGGGAGAATTTGTAATCACATTGATAGCCATCAACGAGTTGGGCTGCACCGATACAACTTCACAGGTTATTTTGGTGAAAGAACCCGTTTTATTTTATGTGCCCAACGCCTTCACACCTGATGGCAAAATGTTTAATGAAGTATTTACTCCTGTGATGACAGCAGGATTTGATCTATATCAGTACAGATTAGTGATATTCAATCGATGGGGCGAAATTGTATTCGAATCTTTGCATCCAAAAAAAGGTTGGGACGGATTGTATGCTAATGGACAGCCGACACCAGACGGAACCTATGTTTGGCAAATTGAATTTCAGAACAAGGAACGCATAAACGAAGTGCATCGCGGGCACCTTACTTTGATTCGATAAATCGAAAATTTATAACTCATCTAGAAAACTCATCACATCAACTCCATCGGCATAATCAGTGAGCGAAGGACATTGCGCTTGACCAAATGGGGTTCCATTAAAACCAATGACAACTTGAATTTGCTCAGATTTTTCGCTGATAAAAGTCTCTACCTTTTCATATGCAGAGTAGCGATGACAATTTAATACTGCAGGAGGGGCATGTAAATCCTGAGCAATACGAAGCAAAATAAAGCCATTTTCCAAAACATTTTCTCCATTCAACATATAAAGCGAACGATAATAGTCGTAATTGTTCATGTATTTGTTGTGGTTGATGTAGTCACCATATTTCACAAATGCACCAAACAGTCGCTGAATGTCAAAATCTTCAGGAACAAAAATCTGAGAAACGTTTCTGCAACCGAAGCCATAATAAGAGAATATGTCATCACTCAATGCCTCCAAATCTTGGTCTGTTTCCCTACCAGAAAGCACGGCAATAGAAGTCCGGTTTTGACGAATGATGTGCGGATATTTATCGAAATAATTCTTGAAAGTTATAGCAGAATTATTGCTTCCTGTGGCAATAACGGCGTCGAAGTCTTTCATTAAACCGCTTGAGAAAATATAGTGTTCAGATATTCTGCTGTCGATAACTTCACACATTTGAAAAAACGCCTGCCACAAAAGCGCATCTTGCGACGACAACTTGCAATGCGCTTTATGTCCGCTGAGTATAACACATAGAAAATCATGGAAACCGACCATTGGTATATTTCCAGCCATGATGATTCCCACATTTTTCGGTGATTTAGAAACTGGATAATCAGCCAACCATTCTTTGAGCTTTTCTTCATTCAGCCAAATAGCTACACCTGCAAGAGCCTGTTTCACGTGTATTTCAGTAAACCATGGATTCTGTCGTTCCATGGTGCGAACAGCCAAACGAAAACGTTCTAGTTCATCCTTGGTAATCGCTAAAGACTGGTTTGTATAAGCCAAATCATTAGCAACAACATGAAGAATACGACCGACTTGATGAAATAATGAAATGATTTCGTTGCGAACCATGAGCGTTTTAGTTTGTTCTAATTATATTTGCAAAATTAATTGAATTTATACTAATACCACGAGTTATGGCTATAATGATTACGGACGAGTGCATCAATTGTGGCGCATGTGAGCCGGAATGTCCCAACAACGCTATATATGAAGGAGGTGCAGAATGGGCTTATGCTGATGGAACATCTTTGAGAGGGATAATTACAACACTAGACGGCACCGAGGTAGATTCTGATGGTCGAATTGAGCCCAAAGACATGGATGTGTATTACATTGTTACAGACAAATGCACTGAATGCGTTGGGTTTCACGACGAACCACAGTGTGCTGCTGTTTGTCCAGTAGATTGCTGCGTAGATGACCCTGAATACCGCGAATCAGAGGACGAATTGTTGGCTAAAAAAGATTTTATGCATTTAGGTGCTTAATATTAATTTGGCCTGAGGTGTAACATCCTATGATTACAGGCGTTAATAATTCTGGAAACATCCAACTTTATGCTCATGTTGAAAAAAGTTCTGTTTGTGCTTCTTGGTTTTTCATTCTTTTCAACAGGAATGGCCCAAGATGCCTTGCAGGCTGCTGAGCTAAAACTTGAAAAAAAACTTACTTCGTTACGAGTAAGCAAGGACGTAGATGAAATCAAAAGGCTCAATAAATCATTTAAAGAAGAATTAGAGGCTACTTTTAAAATTGATGGTTTTTTTGATTATCCATTTACCCGATTGACAACAATGGGCAGTATTAAGTCTCCTGACCAAGCTTTTCGTTTATTTAATTGGAATATAGAAAACGAAGATGAGTCGTACACTTATTATTGCTATATCGCTCATTTTTACAACAACAAATTGATTGTTACTGAGCTAACGGACAATTCGTTTATGCTACCCCCACGCCCGGAGGAAACTTTAGAATTTGATAACTGGTACGGTGCATTGTACTATCAAATTATTCCTCTAAAAAGAAAGAATAAGCAGCTATATACTTTACTTGCGTGGGATGGGAATACGTCCTTTTCCGATGTGAAAATTATTGATGTGCTCTATTTTGCTGGTTCAAAGCCGAAGTTGGGTTATCCTATTTTTAAAAATGCCGAGGGTGTTCACAAAAGACTCTTTTTTGAATTTAAAAACAACTCGGCCATGACCATGCGCTTTGAGGCACCAAGAAATATGATTATTTTCGATCATCTTTCTCCTGAAGCTCCATCGCTTGTTGGTGTTTATAGCTACTATGTTGCAGATATGTCCTACGATGCCTATGAATGGTCAAGCGTATATTGGATCCATTTGAGTGATGTTGTAGCAGTAAATCCCAGCGACAACCGCAAACGCACAGTTATTCGCAATCGCAAAGGTAAAATCGTAAAAGTAATTGACAATAAATGGGTTGACCCTTCTGAAGGCGACGCTCCAATTGACAATGGCCAACACGTTGCTGTAACACCAGAAACACAAAACAGCAATGCCGAAAAGCCTAAAAAAGTGAGTAAGAAGGATAAGAAAAACCCTTATTATCCGAATGGCCGTAAGAATAAGAGAAACCGTCCTGGTAGTGCAATAAAAATTCAGAAGTAGTCCATCGAAATTATATTTTTGCAAGTTTTAAAATGGCCGATTTGGAAAACACAAAATTAAAACTTGACGAACTCAACAGGGTAGATATTGAAACTTTCAAGGGTCAAGAAAAATTCAAGCTCATATTAATATTGGACAACATTCGGAGCCTAAACAATGTAGGGACATTTTTTAGAACTGGTGATGCTTTTAATGTTCAGAAGATTTTTTTGTGTGGAATAACGGGTTGCCCACCACACCGCGATATTCACAAAACGGCGCTAGGTGCAACAGAGTCTGTGGACTGGGAATATGCCTCAAGTACTGAAGAATTAGCTTGGAAACTAAAACAACAAGGTGTGAAAATTTACGCCATAGAACAGGCAAGTAATACTTTACCTTTACAAAATCTAAATTGGAAAAAAGAGGAAACCATCGCTTTAGTTTTCGGAAATGAAGTAGACGGCGTTCAACAATCTGTCATTGACTTAGCAAATGCTGTTGTCGAAATCCCTCAGTATGGCACCAAACATTCATTAAACGTTTCTGTATCTTTAGGGATTGTATTGTGGGAATGCGTAAGGCAGATGAACTGATAAGTTGATTTTTCAGCTTCAAAAGACACTAAGGACACTAAAAACACAGAAATGTTAAACTTTGTGAATCTGTAATTTTAGAAAGCTTAGAGCGGGCGTGGAACTTATAAACTGCCCTGCCGATATATAGAGCAAAGATAAGTGCTGTGCATTGTGCGTAAAATTTTTAAGATTCCTTTCTATTAAAACGGGCAAAAATATAAGCTGCCAATCCTCCTGTCACAAACATAATTAAGGAATACAAAGCGGGAACAACTGCAATTGTCGGGTTATTGAGTAAAGTAGCCGATGTAGCGATTGCAATTGCCAGAGTTCCATTTTGGACTCCCGCTTCCATGGCGATAGTAGAAGCTTGTTTGAATCCCAATCTTGCAATTTTGGCCACGCCGAACCCCAAAAGCATTGCAAGTACATTTAAAACTAAGGCAGGTGCACCAGTTTGCAACAAGTACGGAATTAAATTCTCTCGGTCTTTCAATACAGCCCCCAAAATAATGATGGTAATGAAAAAAGCTGATGCAATTTTAACTGGACGCTGAAAGCGCACCGCTGTAATAGGAAATTTTTTATTCAAAAACATGCCCAATGAAACTGGAATAATCGTGATGACTAGGATTTGTAACATTGTTTTTATAACTGGTAATGCAACATACTTTCCCTCTCCCAAATAAGTTTCCATGGCAAAGTTTACCAAAAATGGAATAGTAACAATGGTTATCAAACTCGAAATAGCAGTTAGCGTGATGGACAACGCGGCATCGCATTTGCCCAGATAAGCGAGTAAATTTGAAGTTGGACCACCAGGAACTGCCGCAAGCAAAATAATTCCCACAGCAAATTCCGATTTTATCTCCCAAACTGACATCAAGGCAAATGCCAACAGAGGCAACAAAACAATTTGAGCCAGAAGCCCCACAAACACTGCTTTTGGAAATGCGGTTACTCGTTTAAAATCTTGAATGGTTAACGACAATCCCATACCGAGCATAATTATGCCAAGTGCAAAAGGCAAGAAAATCTCGGTGATCATACTTTTTTCCATACTGCAAATTTTATTTCAGTCAAATATAGTCTTTAGATAGTCAAATCAAAACAATCTCCTTTTATTGAAAATGAAACATTCAAAATTTCAATCAATACAAAACCTCAAAACCGCTTCTATACGCCAGATTTTTATCACAATAATCCAAAAATGCAGCATAAAAATCATCTGCACCAATCGTTGCGCTGTCGCCGATTACAATGAGCCGCTTTTGAGCACGAGTCAATGCCACATTCATTCGACGATAGTCTCGCAGGAAACCAATTTCTTGCAAATCGTTTGACCTCACCAAACTAAGAATTATGCCCTCTGCTTCTTGCCCTTGAAAACTATCGATTGTTGAAACTTGAACCCTAGAACCAAATACTTCCTTGAGTTTTTCAATCTGCGCTTGATATGGAGAGATAATCACCCAGTTTACTGATTGTGAATCTGGCTGATCGAGTAAGGCCTGAATCAATTCAATTTCACCATCATTGTATTTCGAACCAGATGTTTCGTGTTGCTTTTCCTCGAAACCAGTGCCAGCCGTATCGTAATACAAAAGCGCATTATCTATTTGTCCAAGTTTGCTATGTTGTAAACGATTGTCATAAAATTGCGCATTCGAAAAACCAGCAATAATAGGCTCCATTCGATATTGAATGTCTAAAAAATGAACCTGACTTGAGCACTCTTGCAAATTATGTAAAATTGAGGAAGCTGCTGGATTTCGCATGTTTTCATTAGACAAATAAGTCGGTGGCAATTGATGTACGTCACCAGCCAAAATCCAATTCGGTGCTATAGGAGCCAAGAGCCAAGCCAAAGCATCGTGGCACTGCCCTGCCTCATCGATGAACAAATAATCAGCTTGAAAATCGAAGCCTAATTCATCAAAAAGACCGACTGGTGTGCCTAAAATTACTTCGCAAGAATTTTTCACCTTTTCGATAGCAAAAACACGCAGCGCCTTCACTTCCTTTCGCAAAAGTTTAATTTCCTGATAACTCGCCTGTCTTTCTTCGCGGGCTGCTTTGTCGAAAACGCGTTTGAACTGACCTGTTCTTTTTCTCAATTCATTGATTTGCTTTTGATAATTTTTGATTTGTTTCAATTCCGCAGCTTGTTCTAAGTAACCATCAACCGTAAAACCAGCAATATCATCTGCAATTTTGATGTTGTTGCCCACGCGCAAAATTTTCAAACCTTGTTTCACCAAAACCCGCGCACAATGATCCACCGCCGTATTGCTCGGCGCTGTAACCACAATCTTTTTTCCTGCTTTCACCAAGGCATGAATAGCCTGTGCAATAGTGGTGGTTTTCCCCGTGCCCGGCGGACCATGCACAATAGAAATGCCCTCCTGTTGCAAAATCGCATTGACCGCCTGATTTTGAGATTCGTTTAATTTTTCGTTGTTGTAAATAGTTCTAGGCAGAACTTTTGCGCCATTGCCTTTAGTCAATTGAATAATAATTTTCTTGATATTCTCTAGTTTGTGCTCTTCCAAAAAGCCCAAAGCGCGCTCCATCAAATCAAAAGTATGTTCATCAGGCTGTAACATCAATCCGACGCCACGCTCTTCGACCCAATCCGGGAAATATTCGACATGCATTGCCACCACAATGGTTTTATCCGAGCAATCCACAATATGTGCGTTGATTTGATTGTTGTCCTGAAAGCAGCGCACAGGTGTTCCGGGTTTAAACATATTCGAAGCGCCATCATACAAAATCTGAAAATGCACCAAGGGCGTTTCATCTGCCGAAAAAGTTCTATTCAGAACCTTCAAGGGATGCAAAACGAGTCCTTGTTGCTTCAATTCTTTCAAATTAGAAGCATCGGCATTTTTGCCATAGCGGATTTCTTGCGCCTGGCGTTCGAGAGATAGAATTCGTTTTATCTGGGAAATGTAAGAATCGATTTGAAAAGTCATGGAAAACCAAATTGAATAAGGTTGACAAATACGCTGTGAAAATAGTGAATTGTTGTGGATTTGAAACTAGAAATGGAGTAAGAGTTCAAATTCAGACATTATATTTCGCCACATCAGGTATGAAACCTAAATCGGTTTTTACGCGAACGCCACGTTCAATCGGTTTGTATAGAGCTTGAATCTCATTCGCTCAAAAAAAATGAAATCAAATGATTTACCGATTATTGATATTCATTGGTCTATATGGTTTGTGGGTGTTCCCTCAAACCATTTTTGCACAGCCATCTGACTGTGACCCGTCCTAAAAAAGTAAACACAACAACAAGATTTCCGCATAATTCAATTGGCATCTAACTCACAATTATAAAAACCTCACTCCCGTTTCTGGGTTCAATAGAATTGTAACAAAGTTCCATGCTCACTGAGTTGAAATATTGGGCGAAAAGTGCTCGATAATCTTCTACGCAGCCGCCAAACGGTGGACCTCCTTCAAAATCGCGGTTGAAAAGCACGCCGACCAATTTGCCAGTTGGTTTGAGCAAAGTCTTCATTTTTTTCACATAAGCCTCGCGCAAAATGGGGTCGATGGCGCAGAAAAATGTTTGTTCTACAATTAAGTCATATTGACCTTCGTGTTCAAAGAAGTCGCCCAAAAGCAGATGTTCTTTTGGGAAATCTGGGCAAATTTCTTTTAAATGCGTCAAGGGTTTTTGCGCCAAATCAATCACGAAAATTTGGATGTAACCCTGCTCATGCAAGTACTTGGCTTCGTGGGCATATCCCGCGCCAGGAATCAGAATTTTGAGTTGTTTATCGGACAATTGGTCAATATATTCCTTCAGAGGCGTGGAACAAAATCCAATATCCCATCCGGTTTGATTTTGTTGGTAGCGAGAAGTCCAGTATTCGTTGTTTAAGTTCATTGAGCGTTTTTTACAAATGAAATAAGAAGTTACATCCGAAAATTGCAAAGCCCCGAATATTCATCCGAGGCTTTGCAATTTAATAGAATTAACTTAGGCTTTATTGGGAATATCTTCCTCAGGATTAAACTTATAGAGTCTGTTCGATTCTTCTTCCTTGAGATCGGCTACCAAGTTCAAAGCATCTGGAATAACATCACTACACACCACAATTAGTGCGTTCTTAGGTGCCGTTTTCACCGCATGAATAATGGCATCACGCTCATTAGCAATGATGGTCACTTTTTTGTTTGGGTCGGCCGATTTAATACCCGCTTCCAACATTTCGATAATTTCTGCATCTGTTCTGCCTCGCAAATGTTTGTCTTGGCGTATGATAATTTCATCAAACATGGATGCCGCAACCGCCCCTACTTCTTTGGTATCTTGCACGCGACGGTCGCCAACTCCAGCAATAATACCAATTTTTACAGAACAATCCATTTTGTCGGTCATCTCTTTCAAAGCACGAAGCCCAGCTGGGTTATGAGCGTAATCAAGTAGCACTTGGAAATTCTCGAAATTGAATAAATTTAAACGACCTGGCGTTTGACCTGGAGAAGGAATGAACGTTTCGAGAGATACTTTGATATCTTCGATGCTAAATCCTTTGAGGTATGCGGTTAGCACGGCAGGCAACACATTTTGAATCATAAATGTCGCTTTTCCTCCAAAAGTTAGTGGAACATTTACAGCTTTAATCACACGGTATTTCCATTCTCCACGGCAAATGGTGATGAATCCGTTTTCATAAATCGCAGAAATGCCCCCGACTTTCATCATGGCTTTGATGCGCGGACTGTTTTCGTCCATAGAGAACAAAGCCACGTTGCATTCCACAGATTTGCGCATGTTATACACTAAATCATCATCTGCATTCAAAATAGAATAGCCATCGCGAAGCACTGTTTCAGGAATAACACCTTTAACTTTCGCCAATTGCTCAACAGTATGAATTCCCTTCAGCCCTAAATGATCCGAAGCAACGTTGGTAACAATACCTATGTCACATTGTTTGAAACCAAGACCAGCGCGCAATAATCCACCACGCGCCGATTCTAATACTGCAAAATTTACCGTTGGGTCTTTGAGCACAAATTCAGCACTTGAAGGTCCTGTGCAATCGCCTTTCATCAACATACGATTTTGAATGTAAATACCATCGGAAGTGGTATAACCAACTTTAAATCCTTTCATCTTGGCCATGTGGGCAATCAAACGTGTTGTCGTGGTTTTTCCATTGGTTCCTGTAACTGCCACAATTGGAATTCGAGAAGAAGAACCTACAGGAAACAACATATCAATTACATCACCAGCTACGTTGCGCGGCAAACCTTCGGCCGGCGCCAAGTGCATTCTAAATCCTGGACCCGCGTTCACTTCGAGCACTGCTCCACCTGTTTCCTCCAATGGCTTGGTGATATCTGTTGTCATCACGTCGATTCCGCAAATATCCAAGTCGATAATTTTTGAAATACGTTCGGCCATAAACACCACAGACGGGTGCAAAATATCTGTTACGTCTTCTGATGTTCCCCCTGTGCTCAAATTGGCAGTGTCTTTAAGAGTCACGCGTTCACCTTCCGGGATCACAGAATCTAAAGTCAAGCCCCTTGCCGCGATAATAGTTTTTGTCAATTCATTTACGGTAATTTGAGTCAGTACTTTTTCATGACCAAAACCACGTCTAGGATCGGCATTCACTGTATCAATCAACTCTTGAAGCGTAGATTTTCCATTACCCATAACGTGGGCAGGAGTTCTTTTTGCGGCTGCTACTAATCGATTGTCAATTACCAAAATCCTATAATCTTCACCCGTGATATAGCGCTCCACAATTACCAGACGCGAAACTTCTTTGGCTTGGCGAAACCCTTCAAGCGCATCCTCTAAATTGTTGATATTCACCGTAATTCCACGACCGTGATTGCCACCAACAGGTTTTGTAACCAAGGGGAAACCAACATATCGCACAGCATCGGCAAGTCCTTCTTCCGAACGAACGATATCACCTTTGGGTACAGCCACTTCAGCTTGCTCTAGCAAATATTTAGTATCCTCTTTATCACAAGCAATTTCAACACCAATTGAGCTCGTTTGACTCGTTACAGTAGCTTGAATTTTCTTTTGATTGGCACCATAGCCCAATTGAACTAGGGAATATTTATTGAGACGAATCCAAGGAATCCCTCTTCTTTCAGCTTCTTCTACGATTGACCCAGTGCTCGGCCCGAGTCGCTCTGATTCGCGCATTTCACGCATTTCTTGAATATCAGCTGCCAAATCATACGATTCACCAGCAATCAATGCTTCAGCAATTCGAACTGCAGATTTTGCTGCATAGCGACCCACCTTTTCTTCTAAATAGGCAAATACAACGAAATAAACTCCATGTTCGCCATAGGTTCTGGTGCGACCGAATCCAACTTCCATTCCAGCCATGGTTTGAATCTCTAGGGTAATATGTTCTATGACATGCCCCATCCAGGTACCTTCTTCAACACGCTCGAAAAAACCACCTTCATAGCCTTTGGAGCAACGGTGTTTATCCATCGAAGGAAACATTTCCTTTAATCGATCCAAAAATCCTGGGATTTTATTCGTGGGTTGGTCTTCAAGTTCTTCCAAGTCCAAGACCATTACTATTAATTTGTGGCGTCGAACAGACCAATAATTTGGTCCTCGCATGGCATTAATCTCTCTAATGTTCATACAAAATTTAGGTTTAGTTTTCGGTGTTTTTGAAAGCGCATTTGGTTGACTAACTTTCAAAGCATGTAAATTTAGATTTATTTTTGAAACACGCACCACCAAGCAAAAAAAAAGGGATTCTAAACGAAACCCCTCTACCTATCATTTTATATTTTGTCTAGAACTTAAAGAACCATGAAACCATTGGAACGGGAAAAGAATAATTAATTTTATTTAAGACTAAAGTACTTTCTTCTTGGTTATCGAATTGATTTTTTTTTGAGGTGCGGTTGCCTACTACACCAGCCAAGCTAAATTGTATGGACATCTTTTCTGTTTTTTGAAAACGCATCCCAGGCATAATCACAAGGTTATTCGATTGTTCGTTGTAAGCAATAGCGCCAGAAACGTTTGAAAACTGAGAATCTTGAGCATTGGTCTGTGAATACTCTATAGTTTGAAAATAGTCTTTACGAGAAGCAAAAACAGCCATCACATCGACAATAAAGCTAACTTTATCGTTAATGGCAAATACGCCTGCCAAACCAATAATTGGAGCTCTATGTGTTGAACTGCCCTTCGACGGTCCTTCGGGATAATTAAAATACTGATAACCCCCAGATTCAACTGTAGCATAATACGTCCCCGCCGGTATGATTTGGGATGAAATATTATTTCCAGAATTAAAATAACCATAGCCCAAAGAAAGCGTGATGTTGTTTCTTCGATCACCATAAGTTGCCATAGCCCAATGCAAACCGCCAAAACCTCTTCCTTGATTCAAATAACCAGACGAACCTATCAAGGTGCCCAATCCAAAATTCAATTTTTCATTTTTCGTTGGAATCGAATACTTTAAAGCCAACGCGATTGGACTGGCAATCCATGTAGCCATAACGCCTACAGAGAATCTGTCTGTGACAGAAAAATGCACTTCCGGACCATAAAGATTAATGACTGCATAGTGCTCTCCCCTCTTGATGGGAAAACTATTGGTGGTGAAATGATAACGTGTCGTAAAAACGCCCTCACCAACAAACAAACCTCCCTGATAATGACTTTTCGGGTCGATAGGCTTAATGCTGTTGATAGATGATTTTGGAATATAGATCTTACCTAAATTATCGGTAAGTATCAAAACCTCTCTTCCATCATCAGCTAAGATATAACCGATGTATTGGGTTCCGTCCGTTTTTGTGACTAAATATTTTGAACTATCACTGTAATAAGTATTCTCTTGAGCAAAAAGATTTACCGTCGACAAGAATACCATAAAAGAAAAAGCGATTAGATTTTTCATAAGACAATTTGATTGAATTTAAAAATTAAAAAACCAGGTACAATTGGGAACAGGAAACGAATATCTATCAGAAAAAGACGATGGACTCCAAGTCTGATTATACTCCCTTGTGATACTTCCGATGACACCAGAAAGCGTAAATTGAAAAGCTCTGTTAGGCGACTTCTGAAAGCGCATCCCCGGCATAAAAATAAGATTAGAACTGCTTAGGCTAACAAAAGCTTGCGGCTCTTCATAAGTGTAATAAAACACATCATCAATAAAGTCACTGTTGGTATTTTGAGTTAATCCGTCATAATTGGCATGAACAAACATGGCGTCGAAAATAAAACTCACCTTATCGTTAACCGCGAAGGTCATACCTAATCCAATTAGTGGGCCTTTATATGCCGTTTCCAAACCCAATGTTTTCCCTTTTGGCAAATTAGTTGCAGCATACGTTCCTTGAGGAAAAAAACGTCGTGAGAAAAAATCCCAGTTGAAATAACCATACCCGGCTGACAAAGTAACATTATTTCTTCGGTCGCCATACGTAGCCATTGCCCAATGTAATCCGCCAAATCCCCTACCTTGATTAAGAAAAGCTGTTGAACCCATCAAAGTTCCCAAACCAAAATTCAGTTTTTTATTGGATGTTTCAATCGTGTATTTTAGAGCCAATATAAATGGACTTGCAATCCAAGTAGACATGATTCCAACAGAAAAATTATCTGCAACAGAAAAATGGACCTCAGGACCATAGAGATTTGTAGCTGCATAATGATCGTTTCGTTTTATGGGAAAGGCATTTGTTGTAAATTGATATCGTGTTGTAAATGCGCTTGTACCTATATAAGACCCTCCCTGATATTCTGTTTGAGCATCAATCTTTCTAATGTTTTTAATTTCAGATTTCAATATATAAATTTTACCCAAATTCTCAGTTAAAAGCAAAATTTCCCTCCCATCATCTGAAAGAATAAAACCAATATATTCTACGCCATTGTTTTTTATGACCGAAAACTTTACTGAATCTGCCTTTTGAACAACACCCTCCTGAGCATTTAAATTAAAGGTAAAGGCAATATTAAAAATCAAAAAACTAAGATAAATTTCATAACGTGGGGTTTAATCTATTTAATGTCTGTTAATAATACGTTGACAAAGCTCTAAACTTCGTCTGAATGTAGAACAAATATAAAGTATTTTTGCAAACTCAACTATTACAATATGATTCAAGGTATTTTAATTCCAATTGGGGGGAACGAAGACAAAGGCTATCACACTGAAGACCGATTTGGCTTGGACTTTATTAGCGAAGGAACGCTTTCTCGCGTTGTAGCAGAAAGCGGAGGTCCTGATGCTAAAATTTTGGTAATAACCTCCGCATCGAGTGTGCCAGATGAAGTTGCTCAAAACTATGTCGATGCATTTAGTAAATTGGGTTGTGAGAACATCAAAACCTTGTTTATCGACTCAAGTGAAATGGCCAATTCTGAGGAAGTAATTAATCTTTTGAGCTGGTGCAGTTGTCTGATGTTTTCTGGTGGTAATCAATCCAAAATCACTAAGTATATTAAGGATACCGAATTTCATGCTTTGCTCGATTCTCGCTATCAAAACGAAAAATTTGTAATCGCTGGAACCAGTGCTGGAGCAATGTGTATGTCTCAAGAAATGATTGCAGGCGGAAGCAGCACAGAATCGTTTTTTAAAGGAGCTGTGATTATGAGCAAAGGACTTTCGCTATTACCAATGTTGATTATAGACACACATTTCATTCAAAGAGGTCGATTTGGTAGAATTGCTGAAGCCGTTGCTCATTTCCCAAAGCTGTTGGGAATTGGTCTGGCAGAAGACACTGGTCTACTCATTCGAGAAGGTCATAAAGCTGAAGTTGTTGGCTCAGGCATGGTCATTGTTTTTGACCCGCATAGCTTAACACACAATCTCATCGACCAACTCAAAGATGGAACACCATTAACCATGACAAATCTCACCACTCACGTACTTTCATCAGGTGATCATATCGATTTACTCAGCAAAGAGATACGGGTTTTACCTGCAGTTCGAAGCTTGTTGAGCGCGGAGTAATTCATAGCTAGAAATACTGAAAACATATTTGTCAAAACAATTCGATTGGTGGGTTGTTTTTTTTATTCAAAACATCCTAAATTATGGCGCGTTTCTTTTCAATTTTCGCAACACTCATTGTTCTGATGAGCTTAACCACAAATATTTTCGCTCAAAACGGAAAAATTGTTGGACGCGTTTACGACCAAATCAACAACGAACCTCTTTCGTTTGCGACAGTTCAAATTGTGGAACTTGCTGTAGGCGCAGTTGCGGATATTGATGGATATTATAGAATAGAGAACATTCCTCAAGGAACATATACCGTTCGAGCATCGTTCACAGGATATGACCCAATTGTTCTTAGTGAAATACTTGTAACCAATGCGCGTGTAGTGAATTTGGATTTCGGATTAAAAGAAAAAGGTGCACTCAATGAAATTGTCATCGAAGCCAGTCCTTTTAAGAATCGCGATGAATCTCCTTTGAGTGTAAACACTTTAAATGCCACAGAACTAGAACGTTACCCAGGTGCTAATCGAGATGTGAGTCGCGTCATACAAGCCTTACCAGGTGTTGCTCAAATCCCAAGTTTCCGAAACGACATCATTATACGAGGTGGTTCTCCAGGAGAAAATCGATTTTATTTAGACGATATCGAAGTGCCGAACATCAATCACTTTGCAACGCAAGGAAGCAGTGGTGGTCCAGTGGGGTTGCTCAACATCAACTTTATAAGAGAGGTAGAATTTTATTCTGGGTCTTTCCCTGCAAATCGTGCCAACGGACTGAGTTCAGTAATTTCTTTTCGACAAAAAAGAGGTAACTCAGAAGGTTTGATTACCAATTTTGCTCTAGGCTCAAGTGATTTCGCCCTTACCTTTGACGGTCCTTTGGGGAAAAAAGCAAGCTTCATCTTATCGTATCGCGTTTCCTATTTGCAATTGCTTTTCCAAGCGCTTAAATTGCCGTTTCTACCTACATACAGCGACTCACAGTTCAAAATTGATTACGATGTAAACAAAAAAAATCGCCTAACCTTCATTGGTTTAGGTGCTTTGGATCAATTTCGCTTTAATGAATCCGTAAATGATGGTGTCACTGACCCAGAAACTTTACGTCGAAACAATTATATTTTAGGAAATCTTCCCGCCAACAGTCAGTGGAATTATACAATTGGTGCAAAATGGACACATTTCAGCAAAAACTCTTACCAAACCTTTGTTGCATCAAGAAATATGTTGAAAAACACGGCTACAAAGTATAGAAACAACATTGAACTACCTGAAAATTTGATTTTGGATTACAGTTCATTTGAAGCAGAAAACAAATTTCGTTTTGAACATGATTACCAGAAAAATGGTTGGAAAATCAACGCAGGTGTAGGATATGAATATGCCAATTACTTCAACAGCACTTTGAATCAAGTGGTTATCCAAGGTGCTCCCGTGAGCGTTGATTTTTTATCGCGCATTGGATTTGGAAAATTCAGCTTGTTTGGTCAAGTTTCTAAAAGATTTTTCAAAGAGCGTTTGGCTACATCTTTTGGATTGCGCACGGACTTTTCCAACTTCGCGAAGTCGTTAATGAATCCGATTGATCAACTTTCCCCCATGCTATCATTGTCATACGATGTTACAGAAAGAATTTCCATTTCCGCAAGTGCCGGACGCTATCATCAGCTTCCTTCTTACACCATTCTTGGATTCAGAAACAACCAAAACGAATTGGTAAACAGAGACAACGGTATAAAATACATCAGAGTAGAGCAAATTGCAATTGGAGCAGATTACAAAACCTCATGGAAATCGCGCTTTTCGGTTGAAGGGTTCTACAAAAACTACAGCCGTTATCCGTTCTCATTGCGCGATTCGATATCTCTTGCCAATTTGGGTTCCGACTTTGGGGTAATTGGCAATGAACCTGTAGCTTCAATTTCTGAAGGTCGCGCTATGGGCTTGGAGTTTCTTTATCAGCAGCGTTTGTTCAAAGGGTTTTATGGAATCATTGCCTACACATTTGTGATTAGCGAATTCAAAGATAAAAACGGAATCTACATACCATCGTCATGGGATAGTAGAAATATAGTTTCTTTATCTGTCGGAAAATCATTCAAGAAAAACTGGGATATTGGTGTGCGATGGAGATATTCTGGCGGTTCACCCTTCACCCCTATTGACATCGCTACCAGCTCTTTGATTTCTGTTTGGGATGTTACAGGCCGTGGTTTACCCAATTACAACCAATTGAATGCGCAGCGCCTTGGCTTCTTTCACCAAATGGATTTGCGCGTGGATAAAAAATTCTTTTTCCCAAAATGGAATATGAACTTTTACATCGACATCCAAAACTTGTATAATTTCCAAATAGAAGGTGCACCAATTTTATTGGTTGTGACCGATGAAAACAATACGCCTTTAGTTGACCCAAACAACCCTAATTCCTATCAAACAGAACAACTTTCCAATGTTGCTGGAACTATTTTACCAACGATTGGAATTATAATTGAATTTTCCGCCAAGAAAAAATCAAGTTCTAATTAGACGAGAGTATTGATTGGAAAAGAATGAATATTAGATAAGACTTTGCTCGGTTGCTGAGCATAGACACTTGTAAGTAGGTTATGTACTAAGCATATCACTCATTACATTTTTCACTCTGACAATCTGTCAGCATGATTTTTTTGTACTTTTACGGGCTAGATTAGACACAAATATGTTCGAAGAACCAACAAACAAAGTTATTTTAGAGGAAAGACAAGGTGAAGCCTTAGAAATGGATGTCCCAGTTGCCTCAAACGGAAAAAAACTGTATCTTGAGAGTTACGGTTGTCAGATGAATTTTTCTGATAGCGAAATCGTAGCTTCTATCTTAACACGAGAAGGATATACCACCACGCGTAATGAGGCCGAGGCCGATTTGGTGTTATTAAACACCTGCTCGATTAGAGAAAATGCTGAACAGCGCGTGCGCAAAAGACTAACTGAATTCAAGCACAGAAAAGAAAAAAATCCAGGATTAATCGTTGGTATCTTAGGCTGCATGGCTGAGAGATTAAAGACTGAGCTTCTGGAACAAGAAAAATTGGTAGATTTAGTTGCTGGGCCTGATGCCTATCGTGATTTGCCCAATCTAATTGTTGAGGTAGAAGGTGGGCAGAAAGCAGTGAACGTATTGCTCTCTCGCGAGGAAACCTATGCCGATATCAGCCCGGTTCGTTTGGATAAAAACGGAATCACAGCCTTCATTAGCATCATGCGCGGTTGCGACAATATGTGCTCGTTCTGCGTGGTGCCTTTTACTCGTGGCCGTGAACGCAGCCGAGAACCGCAAACCATCGTTCAGGAAGCACAAGATTTGTTCAAAAGTGGATACCGAGAAGTCACCCTACTTGGACAAAATGTCGATTCTTTCCGTTGGAACATCACCAAAAAAGGAGAAATCGAAAATCCAGAAGCGCCAACGGTAAATTTCGCTCAACTTTTGGCTATGGTTGCTGAAGTGAGTCCGCTTTTGCGCATTCGTTTTTCAACTTCGCACCCAAAAGACATGACAAACGAAGTGCTGCAAACTATGGCAGCGCACAAAAACATTTGCAAATACATTCACTTACCCGTTCAATCGGGGAGCACCAGTGTATTGGAGCGCATGAATCGCGGCTACTCTCGCGCATGGTATATCGAGCGCATTGATGCCATTAGAAAATACATGCCCGAGTGTGGCATTTCAACAGATATCATTTCAGGATTTTGTGGTGAAACTGATGAAAATCATGCAGAGACTTTGTCCTTAATGGAATATGTAAATTATGAATATGCATATATGTTCAAATATTCTGAACGGCCTAAGACCTTAGCAGAACGCAAATTCACTGACGATGTTCCTGAGGCTGTTAAAGCACTCCGATTGACTGAAATTATCGACATGCAGCAAGCGCATTCTTTATTGAGAAACCAAGCGGCTGTTGGTAAAACTTACGAAGTATTGGTAGAAGGCACTTCAAAGCGTTCAGAAGAACACTTGTATGGCAGAAATTCGCAAAACGCAGTTATTGTTTTCCCAAGGGGCGAGCATCAAAAAGGAGATTACGTTCATGTAAAAGTGAACGAATGTACTGCAGCTACGCTTAAAGGAGAAGTAGTAGAACAAATTTAATCATGGAACTCCATCAAATCAAACAGCGCTTTGGAATTTTGGGCAACAACCCAACGCTCAATCGTGCCTTAGATGTTGCTATTCAAGTTGCACCAACAGATATATCCGTTTTAGTGACTGGCGAAAGTGGAACAGGAAAAGAAATTATCCCGCAAATCATTCATCATTTAAGCTCGCGTAAACACGGTGAATACATCGCTGTAAACTGTGGTGCGATTCCCGAGGGAACCATCGATTCTGAATTGTTTGGTCACGAAAAAGGCTCATTTACTGGTGCCAATTCCGAACGAAAAGGATACTTCGAAGTGGCCAACAACGGAACCATTTTTTTAGATGAAGTAGCAGAATTGCCCATGCAAACTCAAGTCCGCTTGCTCCGCGTCTTAGAGACTGGTGAATTTATGCGTGTTGGAGCTTCTAAGCCGCAAAAAACAAATGTTCGTGTGGTAGCTGCAACCAATGAAAACATGGGACAAGCCATCAAAAAAGGCAAGTTCCGTGAAGATTTGCTTTATCGTTTGAGCACAGTCCCCATTCATCTACCTCCGTTGAGAGAACGCTCTGAAGATGTTCATTTGCTATTTAGAAAATTCGCTAATGATTTTGGTGAAAAATACCGCATGCCCGCTATCAGATTAGCAAATGACGCTGTTCAACTTTTGAGCAACAACAGATGGCCAGGAAACATTCGGCAATTGAAAAACGTGGTCGAACAAATTTCCGTGATTGAACACGACCGTGAAATATCCCTGAAAACTTTAGAATTGTACTTACCAAAAAATACAGAAGCACTGCCCTTTATAGATACCTCGTCAGACGATGTGATTTCTGATAGAGAGTTGATGTATAAAGTGCTTTTCGATATGAAAAGAGACCTTACAGATCTCAAAAAATTGGTTCTCGAATTATTAAATAATCCATCGAGTGCAGCATTGAATAATGAGCAATCTGAAGTCCTTAAAAGAATGATGCGCGAAGTTTCGATAACCAATGAAAGTCGATTATTGGAAAGCCATAGAGAATCTTCTAATCCATCAAGCAGTTCAGTATCTTATGATGACCACAACGTAGAAGAAGTTGAAGACATTGAAATGCCTGAGGAGTCACTTTCATTAGACGACCGTGAAAAAGAACTCATTATTAAAGCCTTAGACAAACACCGTGGTAAAAGAAAATACGCGGCACAAGAACTAGGAATTTCAGAAAGAACGCTTTACAGAAAAATAAAAGAGTATGAATTGGGTTAATTTAAAGACTTTTTTATCAATCAGTATTCATTTGAAACAATGATTGTTATCTTTATCCGTTCAAATCTATCACAAGTTAATTTCCTTTGAAAATCTGTATGTTTCGTTTACTTTATATCATTCCATTTCTCATATTGAGCTCTTGTTTCCCAACATCAATTGGGTTTAAAGATGCTTCAATGGACCCTGTCTTGAAGTTCTTTTCAGTAGAAACTTTCGAACAATTAGCGCCCAATTCACCGATGAATTATCCCGTACAATTTACCGAATTTTTAAAAGATGGTGTGGTAAAAAACACAAAATTGAAATTAATACCGAGCGATAACGAAAGTCAACATCTTATATTCAGCGGTTCAATAAACCGATACGATTTAATGCCTGTTTCAATTCAAACCGATAATCAGGCGGCGCAAACACGGCTCACAGTAGGCATGAATATTCTAATTGAAAATATATTGAAGCCTGAAAAATCAATGAAATTCAGCGTTACGCGCTTTGTAGATTTCAATAGCGATACCGACTATAATTCATTAGAAACTCAGCTTTTGGAAAATATCAATGACCAATTGCTCCAAGATATCGTCAACAAACTTCAATCTGATTGGTAATGAATACTGAGCAAATAGGCGCAGCAATAAAAAATCCGCAGATCCTCAATGTCACCCATATTGAAGACTTGCAAAATTTGTGCGCGAAACATCCGTATTCTGGCGTCTTACACCTGCTTTATCTAAAAGCATTAGCCAAAAGCAAGTCGGTTTATTTTGAGGAAAAATTAAAAGAACACGCAGCAAAAATTTCTGATAGACAAATTTTATTTCAACTCATTCACGACAATCAACAGGTTTATGAGTTTGAGCAGGAAGAAAAAATAGCGGATTCTGAAGAAAAATCGATTGAACAAGTTGTATCCCCTGAAAATCAATCTAAAGAAGATCAAGTTACTAAAAATGAAGAGACTGAAACGCATCATTTCATTGAAACTATCAGCTCCACTACAGAAATTAGCGTTGACGCAATTGATTTTGAGGACAAGAATACGGGTTCTGAAATTGAATTAGCTTCAGTATCAAATACAACGATTAAGGAGGAAATTGACAACAACATACGCTACGAAGGCTTTAGTTCTACAATTGGCATTGAAGACGACACTGTTGAGCCTGTTGTTGAAGAAAACATCGACATTGATAACGCTTCTGCGGATGAAATAGCAATAACAGAAGTTACATTTGATACTACGATTGAACTCGAAAAAATAGAAGCGAGCTACGAATCAGCTATTGAAATAGAGACCCATGGGGAAAATAGCTCATTGCGTTCTTTTTACGATTGGTTATCACCTGAAACGAGGACTATCGACAAAACAAAAGAATCAATTAAACAAGATTTTTCTCTTGTAAATCAAGTCGTTGAATCGAAAGAAGTAGATTCTGAAAAAGACAAAGACAAGGTAAATGCCTTGGTCGAAAAGTTTATTGAACAGGAGCCCAGAATATCTAAACCTAAGGCAGAATTTTACTCACCAGTAAAAAGTGCAAAAGAAAGTTTAAACGAAGATGGAATCCCCGTAAGCGAGACTTTGGCTAAAATTTATGAGCTTCAAGGCAATTATCCTAAAGCAATTGCAATTTACGAAAGATTAATTGCAATTATTCCAAATAAAAGCACTTACTTTGCATCCCAAATTGAAAAAATTAAGAATCATTTAATTCCATAATATGTTAACTTTCATTGGTATTCTTTCAATCATCGTGAGCTTTGCTCTTATTATTGTTGTTTTGGTTCAAAACCCCAAAGGTGGAGGGATTTCTTCTAGCTTTGGTGCTCCAGGTCAATTGGGTGGTGTAAAAAGAGCCAATGACTTTGTTGAAAAAGCAACATGGACATTAGCAGGAACACTTGGTGCTTTGGCATTGCTTGCAGTAATCTTGGTAGATCGTCCTAAGAGACCGTCTCAAAATGAAGAGCGTACAGAAAGGACCAAGGACCAAGGACAAGGTCAAGGTGAAAATCAAGGATCGGGTCAACCTAAATAATCCTTTGTGAAATATAGGAAACGCTCGAGTAATTTCGGGCGTTTTTTTTGCTTTTAGGTATGGTATTTGAAGTTGATTTTATAAAAAAGTAAACATGATTGCGTCCTTTTTTGGTTTCCTCCTGTTTTTTCCGTCTGCTGTACAACTAGAACTCGAGGATGCACCTTTGTCGCTGTGTGCTTCTCCAGTCGCGTTTCACAAGCAGATAGTATTGTCTATCTGTAAAAACGAAATTAGAAATGGTGAAAAATATGGAATATGTTGGAGCGAAAATCCGAGTCCCTCTATTTTTAATCGCTTTGTTTTGTTTAGGGACACCTCCACTTCTTTCGAACACAAAATACAAGACCTCATCCCAAATACGACCTATTATTTCTCCTTTTTTAGACTTACAATAGATGGAAAAACGACCTATTTCCAGCCATTTGAAGCACAAACCATGCGTGAATTAAAATTAGGAGATTTTTATCAAGGTGGCATCATTTGCTATATCTATAAACCTAAAGACGCTCTGTATATTGAAGGCGAACAACATGGTTTAATTCTATCCAAAGAAGATTTGGGGTATGCTAAATGGGGCATGCACGGAAAACCAATAGAATCGGGAACTTCTGTCAAAATTGGGGCTGGATCAACAAATACTGAAAAGATTATTAAGCAATATGGCCCCTTGAGTTCGATGCAATTTTCCAGCAACAATAATACTTTACAAATTCTGCATCCCTGCGCTGCTTGGCTGTGTGCACAATACGAATCAGGCGGTTGGGAGGCCTGGTTTTTGCCCAGTAAAGGAGAATTTGAGGCTTTATATTTAGAATACGATCACATTCCAAATTTGGGGCTGAATTCTATCGAATCGTATTGGTCGTCTTCAGAGGTTTTCTTCTCCTATAAATTAGATCGAGAGAAGCGCAAAGAATCCACTTCTCACCACAGACGAGCATGGCAGACAAGAGTAGAATCGCAAAACTTGATTATTTACACCATGACCTTGAAGAAAACCAGAGGTTTGGTTCGTGCCATGCGCTATTTTTAATCTATATTCGCGCTCATGTCAACAGACGAATTTTTCATGTCTCGAGCAATTGAAGTGGCGCGTTTGGCCGATGCCGCTGTATTTCCCAATCCTTATGTTGGCGCAGTTATCGTGCACCAAAGCAAAATCATTGCAGAAGGATATCATCAAAAATTTGGCAATCCACATGCCGAAGTGCATGCAGTGAATCAAGTTAAAAACCCCGATATTCTCAAAGAATGTAGCATTTACGTAACGCTTGAGCCTTGCGCACATCATGGAAAAACTCCGCCATGTGCAGATTTATTGGTAAAACATCAATTCAAACGCGTGGTTGTTGGTTCTGTTGATCCTTTTGCGAAGGTCAATGGCGCTGGAATCGAACGAATGAAAAACGCTGGAATCGAGGTAACTGTTGGTGTTCTCAAATCCCAATGCGATACACTGAACAAGAGGTTTTTTACTTTTCACCAAAAGAAAAGACCTTATATCACCTTAAAATGGGCAGAATCTGTGGATGGTTACCTTGCGCCAAAAAATCAAATACAAGGCGAAAGAACAAAAATCACTGGGGCTTTGTCACACCTTTTGGTACATCAACAACGGAGTAATGAACATGCGATTTTGGTTGGTAGAAAAACGGTTGAAAATGACAACCCAGAACTGAATGTGAGACATTTGGTTGCGCCTTCACCCATTCGCTTTGTGATTGACCCAAAGTTAAAGCTGACTGAAGACTACAAAATCTTTCAAGGTGGTTTGCCAACGCATGTATTGAACCTCGTCGAAGACTCCCAAAAAAATAATATCACCTTTCATAAATTGACGGAATTAAGTCCTGCTTCCATTTGCGAAAAACTCTTCGAACTCGGCATTTTATCTGTATATATCGAAGGAGGCGCACACACCATCCAACAATTCATCCATGCGGGATTGTGGGATCAAATTTATCGATTTATAGGCCCAACCAAACTCCTATCAGGTATTGAAGCACCTAAGTTTGAGGGTGTTTTGATAGATAAAAAATCAATAGAACAAGATGAATTGCAATGGATTGAACCGGCTTAAGGAGCAGGCACATATTCATAAGACGCATCAATTCCCAAAGGCAATCCGATGTACCAATAAAGGAGCAAAAAACCTGTCCACACAAGAGCAAATATGAAAGAATAAGGCAGCATCATGGCGGTTAAACTACCAATACCTGTCGTTTTCACATATTTCTGACAATAGATTACAATTAAGGGGAAATAAACCATGAGCGGCGTAATAATATTGGAAACAGAATCCCCTACCCGATAAGCTGCTTGAGTGAAATCTGGGGAAATACCCAAAGCCATAAACATTGGAACGAGAATTGGCGCCAGTAGTCCCCATTTCGCCGATGCTGAGCCAATAAACAAATTCACAAAAGCCGTAAGAAAAATCACCATTACAATACTCATGCCTACCGACATATTCATCGATTTAATCAAATAAGCACCTTTGATTGCTAAAACAGCGCCCATTTTCGACTCGTTGAAAGCGAAAATAAATATGGCGCAGAAAAATGCCAATACTATGTAATAGCTCATAGAAGACATGGCTTTCGACATACTTTTAACCACGTCGGTTGATGTTTTGTAGGTACCTGCCAAAAAACCATAGACCACACCCGGTACAACAAAGACGATGAAAATAACTGCAACAATTGCCGCCATCAAAGGAGCGCCTTTTCCTGTCAATTGACCTGCCTCGTTACGCAATGCAGAATTTCCTGGATAAGCCCATGCAAACAAGCCAATCAGAAGGAATACTGCAACCGAGGAAGCAATTAAAAACGCCTTTTTTTCATGTGCTTGTATTTTTCCCATACTACTCGACGACGTGTCATCTTCGTCCATTTCAACCACCGAGCCTTGAAGTCGCGGTTCAACAATTTTATCCGTTACTAACCAACCCAACAATATAATTACTAGAGTTGAAGCAGAGGTGAAATACCAATTATTTAAAGGGTTTAGCACTATATTTGGGTCAGCAATTTGAGCGGCAGACTGTGTAAAACTTTGAAGCAGAGGATCAAGAGATGATGGAATAAAATTAGCACTAAAGCCACCTGAAACACCGGCAAAACCAGCAGCGATTCCAGCCAAAGGGTGACGACCTGCAGCGTGAAAAATGATGCCCGCCAAAGGAATAACCAAAACATATCCGGCATCTGCAGCGGTATGAGAAACGATACCAACCAAAACAACCATGGGTGTGAGTAGAGCTTTCGGTGTAAAGCTAAGCATGGCCCGCAAGCCTGTATTGATGTAACCAGAATAATCAGCAACACCAACACCTAGCATGGCCACCAAAACAACTCCAAGCGGATGAAAACCAGTAAAGATGCCAACCATTTTGGAGAAGAAATCGGCAAAAGAGGTTCCTGTCATCAAATTTTTGACTGCCACTTTTTCGCCAGTCATATCCAAAACAGATACTTCCATGGCTGAGAATATGGCCGAACACACCCAAACCACTAAAATCAGATAAAAGAACAACACCGCTGGGTCTGGTAATTTATTGCCTACGCGCTCTACGGTGCCTAATGCCCGATTTATAAATCCTTGGTTTGAGTTCATGAAAATTGTTTTTGCAAACCTATAAAAAAACTTCCACTTCTCGCTTTTCTGCTAAAAATGAGGTAGACTCCACTGTAAAAGAACCTGTAATTTGAAAGTAAAAAGGAAGTAGACCGTTTTGATGGCTTGAATATGTGACTTTAGTCTTGAACCAATAGTTCGTTTTCAACAAGTTAGGCATACTTTATTTGTAAGCAATTTGGCACAATGAAAAGCAACAAAATGCAAATAAATAGCTCGATATAGAGTTCCGATTCTAAGACGTTTTTGCTTATGTTTGTCCAACAAAATGCGGGGGAAGCAAATTGGATAGGCAGTGGCAAACTTAAGAACTGACTCAACAAACATTAAAGAGACAGACAATTATCAAAACAACTGCGCGACATATAAACTTAACAGCGGACTTTTTTCCAACACAGCTTGCCCATATTTTCGGGAAGCCGTTTTTTAGCCAACGCACCGACTTAATAATGCTTTAAAAATTCGTAATTCGTAATTAAATGATTCAACCCGAACAAATATTAGAAGAACAATTGGTGGCACAACTACAAAGGTTGGGTTATGGATTGGTGTAATTGAAGGATGAAAAAGATTTAATTGGCAACCTCAAACAACAATTAGAAAAACACAACAACATACAATTTAGCAAAGCCGAATTTGAAAAAGCACTGAATATTTTGAGCAAAGGTTCGGTATTTGAAAAAGCCAAAACGCTTAGACAAAAACAACACATTGTTAGCGATAATGGCGACAACCTCTATTTTGATTTTATCAATTCAGAACATTTGAATAACTTCCTTGATCAAGAGCAACAATTTTATTAACACCAAAACAAACCCTTTCATTTCATTAATAAAACCATTATTTTCGTGCCGAATATACCCCGCGTGCCATCCGCTCACTTGGCAGAGCCAAAAGTAATGCGCAAATAGGCTACTTTGGGTTAAGTACATTTTCTAAATCCCTCAAAGAAATCACAGCAAATTATGTCCTCGGATAAAAATAATCAAGATAAATCAAGACTGCATGTTCGAAATAAGAACAGAGAAAAATATGATTTGGATGCTTTAAAGAGCGCTAATCCTGAATTGAAAAAACATATAAAACCCAACAAATTTGGGGATGATACAGTCGATTTTTCTAATCCAATTGCCGTCAAGCTCTTAAACAAAGCCATTCTTAGTCAGTATTACGGAATAAAAAACTGGGAATTTCCAGACGAAAATTTATGTCCTCCAATTCCTGGACGAGCAGATTATATCCATTATCTTGCTGATTTGTTAGGCGAAAGCAATTTTGGTGAAATCCCAGTCGGCGATAAAATCACTTGCCTCGATATTGGAGTGGGTGCGAGTTGCATTTACCCAATTCTTGGCGTAACCGAATACGCGTGGCAATTTATTGGATCTGATATTGATTCAAAATCAATCGCAGCAGCGCAGCATATTGTCAATTCCAACGCATCACTCAAGGATAAGATTGCATGTAGATTACAAGAAAATCCTTCAGCTATTTTCCAAGGTATAATTGGCAAAGAAGACAAATTTGATCTAACGATATGTAATCCCCCTTTTCATGCGTCGGTTGAAGATGCTCAAAAAGGAACGCGACGAAAAATAATGAACCTATCTGGGAAAAAAGTGCAAACACCTGAACTCAATTTCGCAGGAATTAGCCATGAACTTGTTTGTGAGGGTGGAGAATATAGATTTATTCAAAATATGATTAGAGAAAGTAAAGAAATCTCTAAAAACTGTTACTGGTTTTCAACTTTAGTGTCAAAACAGGCTAATCTTCAAGGAATTTATAAGTTATTGGAAAAAATTGAAGCGATACAAATCAAAACTATTCCCATGGGAACAGGAAACAAATCTAGCCGAATTGTCTCCTGGACCTTCCTCTCCAAAGAAGAACAAAAAGCTTGGAGAGCAAGCAGATGGAACACTCCAAAAGAGTAGAATAAGGAAACCACCAAGCCATAAAACCCAAAGTCAACTTTTCGTATTTACACAACCTAAAATAAAACCAACATTTCCGAAATAACTACACAGTAGCGCTAACCATTTAAAATTTCACTATTTTTGATTGAAAGTTTACTATCTTTGACTGAGAAAGGAGGTTATGATACCACCTGTCTGGCCGAGTCAGGGCTTGCAGCAATACGTCTAGGAACTGTATTTATTTGCAATAAAAACTTGTAGGAACAAACCGAAAAACGACAGAAAAAAAATTGATAAAAAATCATTAAAATGAAAAAAATGAATGTATTAAGACGAGGATTGATTGGTTTTTCAGTGATAAGCGCTCTTGTATTAAGCTCTTGTAAGAAAGAATACGGAGAATTTAATAATATGCAAGTTGTTGAAAACACTTTTACAGGTGATGTTGAAATAACCTCGGGAGGTCAAGACCCAGCTGGTGATTTTACAGGAAATAATGAATCTGGAACATATTCTTTTGCTTGGGTAAACCCAGAAAACAGTGCTGACGTTAATTTTGATGTTACTACTTCAGGAGGTGGTACCGTTCAAATGGTTATAAACGATGCCAAAGGAGATGAAGTCCTTAATAAGACAAGGCCCGAAGGCGACAATGATACATTTTCGGGCGTTTCAAGCAAAGGTAGAAAAGGGACTTGGTTAATTACATTAATATTTTCAGATCTTAATGGTGACGGAAGTTTCTCCATCAGTCCTGGAAATTAGAGCGCAAAATATTATATATGAATCATGGCGCCCATTATGATTGATTTATCTCATGCTAAGAGCCATATTCATAAAGTCACGAGTTTTCATGAACTTGTTTCCACACCTTTTCGTGAAAAAATGAATATAATTTGTTGGACACGCAAACTAGTCGGTGATTTTTCGGAGATTGTAAATAAAATTAAACTCACTGAAAATATGGTTGAGCTTAATTTAGAGGAACTTCGTGAACTTCAGTTGAGTGAACAAGGTCAGCTCGCTCGTGAAATTCTTTTAGATGATTTAAAGGCATTGAAAGCTCACGGCGCATCACCAATCCTCAATGTGATTAAGCAGTATGAAAGAGATGATTCTTACCCTTTTTTTCCAACTGATGTTTATTCTTTTCACGTTGATCGTTCTCCTCTACCTACCGATACCTTTCTATGCACTTACTGCGGCGATTCGAGTGAAATATTGCCGAATTCACAAGCCGAACAAAAAGTACTTATTCCTGAAATTCGAACAGAACTCAAAAAACTCTACGGTAGAGGAGATGCAGGTTTTGAGTCATTTTTAAGTGAACATTTTTTTGATCTACACTATCAAGCCAAACCTAAGGCAAGCACAATCAGATTAGGGCTAGGTCACTTGTGGAGATTGGCAGTTGATCACCCCAAAAGTCAAGTGTCTCCTTGTATTCATCGCGCGCCTCACGAAGAGTCTGGTCAGAGCAGGTTGTTGATGATCTGTTGAATTCTAATAAATATAAATCCATCCGCTGCTCAATCAATTTTTTTTTTACTTGTACATAAATTTCAACGACTGACCAATTTTGTCTTTCATTTCGCGGCGGTGGGCAATGTAATCTAAGAAACCGTGCTCAAGCACAAATTCGGAAGTTTGAAAACCTTCTGGCAAATCGCGACCGATGGTTTCTTTTACTACTCGAGGACCAGCAAAGCCAATCAAAGCTTCAGGTTCAGCAATATTCAAATCGCCCAACATGGCAAAAGACGCTGTAACGCCACCTGTTGTAGGATCCGTCAAATAACTAATATAAGGTAGTTTTTTCTCTGCCAAAAGTGTTAATTTAGCACTTGTTTTTGCCATCTGCATTAAGGAAAGTCCAGCTTCCATCATGCGCGCACCTCCCGACTTAGAAATGATGATTAAACCGCAATTCAACTCCATAGCTTTGTCTGCTGAACGTGCTATTTTTTCGCCCATTACAGAGCCCATAGAACCACCAATAAAGGCGAAATCCATACAAGCAATAACAACAGCTAAACCATTGATATTGCCGTGTGCTGTGCGAATGGCGTCTTTCAAACCACTACTTGCCATGGTCGCTTTTACACGATCCTTATAATTTTTAGTATCGGTGAACTCTAAAGGATCTGCAGAGGTCAAATTGTCTGCAAACTCTGTATATTTCCCTTCATCAAACAAGACCTCAAAATACTCCTCTGAGCCAACGCGACCGTGATAAGTGCAACTTCCACAAACGTAGGCAGTAGAAGCATGATCATCCATTGTTACTACCGTTTTGCATTTTGGACATTGGTACCAAAAACCTTCTGGCGTTTCTTTTTTCTCACTTGTAGATGTAGTAATCCCCTCTTTATCTCTTTTAAACCATACCATAATTCAGTATTTTACTTGTATTATAAGGTGTTAACATTATTCAAATCCTTAAATGACTGCTCCAACCGCTTGATAAAAGTCAACTCAGCATCGCGCAACCATTTTCTCGGGTCGTAGTATTTCTTATTTGGTATATCCTCGCCTTCAGGATTTCCAATTTGTGTCATTAAATATTCTTTTTTTGCTAAAATATAGTTTCTTGCTCCCTCAGTAAAAGCAAATTGTAAATCGGTGTCAATATTCATTTTGATTACGCCGTAACCGATGGCCTCGCGAATTTCCTCCAAAGAAGAACCTGACCCTCCGTGAAAAACAAAATCAACTGGGTTATGTCCAGTGCCATACTTTTTCTCAATATATGCTTGCGAATTCTTCAAAATTATAGGTTGAAGTTTCACATTTCCTGGCTTATAAACGCCATGCACATTACCAAAAGCCGCAGCAACAGTAAAGCGATCAGACACTTTTTTTAATTCTTCGTAAGCGTAAGCCACTTCTTCTGGTTGGGTGTACAATTTAGAACTGTCCACATCTGTGTTGTCCACACCATCTTCCTCACCACCTGTAATGCCCAACTCTATCTCAAGTGTCATTCCCATTTTCGACATACGTGCCAAATAACGTTTGCAGGTCTCAATATTCTCTTCGATAGGCTCTTCCGATAAATCGAGCATGTGAGAACTGTACAATGATTTGCCTGTTTCAGCAAAAAACTGTTCGCCAGCCTCCAACATACCGTCAAACCAAGGCAAAAGATTTTTAGCGCAATGGTCAGTGTGTAAGATAACTGTCGCTCCATACAATTCAGCCAATGCATGAACATGTTTGGCTCCAGCAACAGCTCCAGCGATAGCCGCTTTTTCGCTGGCATTAGACAATCCTTTGCCCGCAAAATAATGCGCACCACCATTAGAAAACTGTATAATTACTGGCGCGTTTAATTTGGCAGCAGCCTCTATAACCGCGTTCACAGTGCTTGAACTAGTAACATTTACTGCAGGTAATGCAAAACTTTTCAATTTTGCCCAATTAAATATTTTTTGAACATCGTCGCCCGTTGCGACTCCTGATTTTATTCCGTGAGACATGTGAGAATCAAAATTAATTTAGTGCAAAAATACAATTTTAGAACTATACTGTAGCATTGAAATCAAGACAAATAAAAATGCTCAACACCGAAGCATTGAGCATTATCAAAAAAGACTGATTTCAACTACAATATTGCATCAAGCTTTTCAGTTAAAGTGCCTTTTGGAACAGCTCCAACTACTTTATCTACCACTTGACCATTCTTGATGAATAAAATTGTTGGAATTGAGCGAACACCAAACTGAGCAGATACACCCGGGTTTTGATCTACATCAACTTTACCAATTACGGCACGACCATCATATTCGCCATGCATTTCTTCAATCAATGGGCCTACCATTCGACAAGGGCCACACCATGCTGCCCAAAAATCTACTACCACCGGTTTGTCTGAGTTTGTTACTAAGTCCGCGAAATTGCTATCCGTTATTTCAACTGCCATGATTTCTAAGTTTAATTAAAATTTTTGCTAAATTATGGTAAAGAGCTTACATTTACAAAATTGTTGCCACTTTTTATTTAAGACAGTATGTCAGTAATTTGCTCTGCTGCCAACCTTTTTTATAAAACTCTCGTCCTCATATAAACTTATCTATATGAAACAGTTAATTTTATGGTTTTTAGTTTTTAATTGGTTTGCACTTTCTTACGGACAAACTTCACTTTGGGGAACATGCACTCAAAGTGACTATACCAATGAAGCTACTTCAACTGCTTTTGATGCGAATAATAATTTATATGTTGCTGGGTATGTAACTGGTGAAGTAGCATTTAATGCCAACGTAACTTTTCCAAATGCTCAAGGCAATGGAGACATCTACATTGCCAAATACAATGTGTCTGGAAGTTTAGTTTGGGTAAGAAAGTTTGGCGGACCAATGCCCGATCGTGCTTATGGATTGGCAGTTGACAACCTTGGAAACGTTTTAGTTACTGGTCAGTTTTTCGGTGAGGTTGATTTCGATGGTACAGTACTTCAATCGGTTGCCAACTCAAAAGATATTTTCTTAGTCAAATTGAATACCTTGGGCAACGTGATCTGGGCGCGATCAGAAGGGGGAAATTTAGGTGACAATGTTTATGGAATAGCCACAGATGGTGAAAACAACATTATCTTAACAGGACAATTTGAAGGCACTGCCAATATAGGCAATCAAACTTTCAATAGCATGATTAACCCTCAACTCGCTGTGCCGTCTTACGATTTGTTTATCTCTAAATACAACAGTTTGGGCACTCCTTTGTGGGCAATATCAGGAACAGCCAAATATGAAGATCGCGCTCTAGCAGTAAAAACTGACATCAATAATAACATTTATGTTTCAGGACAGTTTTCTGATACCTTAAACCTAAATGGAAACATCTACGACAATATTGGCTTTAACATCGGGTTTCTAGCAAAATTAAATCCAGCGGGGTCAACAATGTGGTTCAATAAAATAACCGCTGGCCTCGTTATCCCTTATGATTTAGACATAAATATTGCCGGGGAAATCTACTTGTGTGGGGATTTTTTAGGCGCTCTCATCCATCAAGGCACAACAGGCTCGCAAACATTGAGCAATCCATTCAGCAGAAAAGTATTCGTTTCAAAAGTCAATGACAGTGGCGGAGTAATTTGGCAAAGAGCTCTCGGGTCAAACAATGAATTATCAGCTCGAGGAATTGCTGTGTCGTTAGACGATAAAGTTTATGTAACCGGACATTTTCGATGCGCCTTGAGCGAATTACAAGAGCAAAATGATGCTACCTTCAACTCAGTAGGATTTAGAGATATTTATTTGTGGACACTGAACGACATAGGTGTAGTCCTTTCGACCAAACAAATGGGTGGCAAAAAAAATGATTATTCTTATGACGTTGCGCTTAGAAGCAACCTAACCCCTTTCATTTGCGGAAGTTTCACCAACAACTTAAATATACCAATTTCAAGTTCTGCAAGCTATACTTTTGCGAATGACGCTTTCTCCATGAGTAGTCTAAGCTCTATGCAATGGCTATATTTTCATGGAGATCAAAGCGTAAATTCTTTTGTCACTGGCGCACTTTTCGCCGACAGCCCAACTTACAATTATTTTTTAAACCAACCTAGCGATAGTTTATTCGGTTATATTGCTCAAAATGGTTCCTTGACTTTTTGTGAAGAAGACGAAATCACTTACGTTACCCAAACACACACTAACACGGGGCCAGGATATGATTTTCTTTGGAATACTGGATCTACCAATCAAACTATCTATGCGCCTACCTCGGGAGACTATTTTGTAAGTGTTGACAGATGGGATGAATGCGTAGGTTATGCAGACACTGTATTTGTTAATCCTTTGCCAAATTTGCCTTTGCTCTCTGACGATATTGTTGAATATACCAATGCCATAATCCAAGAACAAGGAATCGACTTAATTGAATATGATAGATGTGCGCCTGACACCTTTAACATTTGGTTTACACCAATTTTACCAAATGAAACTATTTTGATTTCTGGTCCTCAAACCAGTTACACGGATGTCAATCCTAATCCTTACTTTGCGAGTGGCCTACATAGCGTTGTCGTGACTGATGAATTTTGCTCCCATGTTGGATTATTTACTATTAATCATGATTTTGTTGAAGAAAATGAAATCGATCCTTTACCCATATTCACCGATCCAGAAATAGAGAATGACACTTTAATAATTTGTCAATTTGAATGGTCTCCGATTCGTGTCGTAGATTTATTGACTAACCCAAATGCTGATATTAGCATAATTCCTGATATAAATGTGGTCTCTGAATCGTTTTCAATCAATGTCAATGGCGCGAATGTTCCTACCACTAATCCGGAGGACTATTTCGGTTTTTTTCAAGCAACTACAACGGGTTGGTATATTTTGAATTACGAATTAACTACAGGCTATGACAATACTTGTGGAATTGACACGCTGTATAATCAACGATTTGACTCGTTGTATGTGATTGTAAACCCTCTTCCATCGGGATTCACAACATTAGCGCTAGGTTCGCTTTTATGTCCAAATGGCAGCGTATTCATAACCGCCAGCAATACGTTTCCAAACTTCTCTTGGTCGGGACCTACAATTGATTGGGTATCGCCAAATACAGACAGTGCTCAGGTCAGCGAAGCAGGTATGTACTATTATTCTGGTTTGTTAGTGGATCCAGTAACAGGCTGTACAAATTCTGTGAGTGCTTCGATATTACTCATCGAAAAATTACCGCCACTGGTAATAACCGATCCAGAAGACGCTATTATTTGCCCTTACGATTTAGTTACATTTACAGTTCCAAATATTTATTTAGACTACAATTGGACAGGACCTTCGGGAACATCTTTATCAGTCACGAACACACACATCGACACTGAAATGGGTTTCTATTTTTGTACCGTTTTAGACGATGAAGGTTGTTATCTCACCACCCCTCCAGTAGAAATTCAAGAATATTCCACGCCCTTTTTATATTTGGAGCCATACAACATTATCTGTCCGGGAGAATCCTTAACAATTAGCGCCTTCTTTTCTGGTATTGGTTCTGTGAACTGGCTCTCACCTATTGTTGGTAATATGCAAGAAATTACGGTTAGCGCTCCTGGATGGTATTCTGCCGAACTTACAGCTTGCGGTATTACAACAATTGACAGCATTTTTATTATTGATGGGGCGTTTACTGTAAATATTAGTGCTAGCGATTCTATATTGTGTTTTGCCTCGACAGTGTTAATTCAAGGAGATTACCAAACTGGGGTGTATGAATGGAGCAATGGTATGTTTGGAGGCGCCAATATTCAAATAAACGAAGCAGGCTCCTATTGGGCATCAGTTACTAACGAATTTGGATGTATTGCCAATTCTAACACAGTTGATATTCTGTTTTCTGAATTTTCTGCACCTCCAGATTCTTATGAAATCACCATTTGCGTCGCGAGTGAAGTAACTTTAAATACGAGCCTCAATGAGCTTGTTGTTTGGTATGACGAAAATCTCAATGCGCTGGATACTGCATTGACTTACACAGATTTTTTTGATGCATCCGTTCAATTTTTTGTAGCTTACCCTCAAAGTTTATGTCCACCAGTTTTTGGGGAAATATCCGTCATTTTGGATCCCCCAATCTTAGCGGATTATTTCATTTTAGGTGAAAGTATTTTGTGCAGTGATTCTGATGCAGAGTACAGCAGCAATTGGACTGGTGACATTGCTTGGTTTATCGACGGAAATCCCTCAGGAAATAATCCTTCAGTCTTCATTAATTCTGTAGATTATAGCGACAGCATTGTGCTTAGCGCTTCACTGAGCAACAGTTGCTACGACACAATTATTTTTTTAGTAGTCGACGTACTACCCCCGTTCATCATGAATCTTCCATTTACCGACACCACAGTTTGTCCCTATTCCGAATTTATGCTTCCTCTAGGAAGTATTTACAGTGAATTATTTATTTTAAACGATACCTATTTCACAACAATTTCGGAATTGCCTATTGCAGTTGAAGAAACTCAACTACTTTTTAATGTGTATGGTATTTTAGAGAATGGCTGTGCAACTGATACTGTTTTGGTCACAATAAACATTTTCCAGGTTCAATTAGACATTGATATTATTTCATCTCCCAACTGCGTTACAGACACATTGATTCTCAGTGCCAATTCAGGACAAACGATTATTTGGAGCTATGGTTCTAGCATTGTGGAAGCAAATACACTTGTCTTGCCTATTGAATTGGCTGGCCCCTACTTAATATTGGCAACATATATAGACAGCAACGGCTGTGAAGATTCTACTGAATTTTATTTCAATATTTTGGAAACCCCAATCTTAGCGGATTATTTCATTTTAGGTGAAAGTATTTTGTGTAGTGATTCTGATGCAGAGTATAGCAGCAATTGGACCGGTGACATTGCTTGGTTTATCGACGGAAATCCCGCAGGAAATAATCCTTCAGTCTTCATTAATTCTGAAGATTATAGTGGCAGCATTGTGCTCAGCGCTTCACTGAGCAACAGTTGCTACGACACAATTATTTTTTTAGTAATCGACGTACTACCCCCGTTCATCATGAATCTTCCATTTACCGACACCACAGTTTGTCCCTATTCCGAATTTATGCTTCCTCTAGGAAGTATTTACAGTGAATTATTTATTTTAAACGATACCTATTTCACAACAATTTCGGAATTGCCTATTGCAGTTGAAGAAACTCAACTACTTTTTAATATGTATGGTATTTTAGAGAATGGCTGTGCAACTGATACTGTTTTGGTTACAATAAATATTCACCAAGTTCAATTAGACATTGATACTATTTCATATCCCAACTGCGTTCCGGACACATTGATTCTAAGCACAAATTCCGGACAAATGATTATTTGGAGCAATGGCTCTAGCATTGTGGAAGCAGATACACTTGTCTTGCCTATCGAATTAGCTGGCCCCTACTTAATACTGGCGACATATACAGACAGCAACGGTTGTGAAGCTTCTACTGAATTTTATTTCAATGTTTATAATGCTATTAACATCCCTGTTTTATCTGATACCATTGTTTGCGAGAACACTTATTTTTACACATCCTTTTGGGTAGATATGACAACTGGTGTACCTATTTTTTCTGCTTTAGATTCTGTTTTGATTCTGTCGAACCAGACAATTGAATACACAGTTTCCAATGAATTTGATTGTCCTTTTAGCGGAACGATAAACGTAATTGCTATAAACTGTGACACTGAATTACCGAATGTGATCACACCCAATGGGGATGGCGTGAATGACTATTTCAGAATTGAACGAGCACTGATAGAGCCTGGGAATCATTTGGTCATTTTGAATCGATGGGGCAGCGTAATTTTCGAGACTCTTGGTTATCAAAACACATTTAATGCATCAGGGGTAACAGAAGGCGCCTATTTCTATGTATATACACCTAAGTATGCTGACCCAAATTCTGAACCAATTAAGGGGATTTTACATGTAATTCGATAGGAAATTTGTTTTTCTGATTAAAAACATAGATAACTTATTCAAATTAAAGCTCTTTATTTAGAAAATTTGTAATTGTCGCGAACTATGATTAAATTAGAAACACACACCAGAGATGTGCATCAATTCATCGAAACTTTTAGCAACTCACAGCAAAAAATTGGCGACAGCCGAGCTCTCATAGAATTGATGAGAGAAATCTCTGGATTTGAACCAAAATTGTTTGGCCCGAGCATCGTCGGGTTCGGCAATTATCATTACAAATACGCAAGTGGGCATGAAGGAGATGCTCCATTGATCGGATTTTCGCCTAGAAAAACTGCCATTTCGTTGTATGTTTTTACAGGTCTTGACAAACATCTAGATCTGTTAAGCGATTTAGGAAAATTCAAAATGGGAAAAGCTTGCATTTACATAAACAAATTGAGCGACATAAATATAGAAGAGTTAAAAAAAGTGATGCAACATACCATCCAATTTTTAAAAGACACTTATGACATTCGACCAGAAAATTAAAGAAATACTACTGCCAACATGGCCTTCATTCCAGTTTTCATTGCTTCTTCATCCGGGTTGAATTTGCTGTTGTGCAAACCAAACATTTCTTTAGAACCTTGAGGTCGAACACCAATTCGATAAAAAGATGCTGGGACTTTTTGAGAATAATAGCTAAAATCTTCTGCTGTCATTCTCAAGTCCAAATCAAAAATTTGTTCACTTCCGAGTTGTTTGGTAATTGCATTTCGGGCCTTGTTTGTCGACGCACTATCATTCACCAAGAAAGGATAACCTCTGTCTATAATGATATCAGCTGTTGCACCGTGTGCCTGAGCGGTTTCATGAACTAACTTTTCTAGAAGTTGATGGGCTTGATTTCTCCATGCCTCATTCATCGTTCTAAAAGTTCCTTTGATGTGCACCTTTTCTGGAATTATATTCGTTGCGCCAAGTCCTTCAAAAAAACCAAAAGACAAAACACTAGGAACAGTTGGATTACAATTTCTACTAACAATACCTTGCGCTTGAACAACAATTTGAGCGCCAATAAAAATAGGATCTATTGTTGTGTGGGGCAAAGCAGCATGACCACCTTTGCCATTTATTGTAATAAAAATTTCATCACAAGAAGCCATATACGGTCCTGACCTGAATCCAACCTGACCAACTTCCAACTCTGGAAATACATGTAATCCATAGATTTCATCCACTTTCGGATTTTCTAGAACTCCAGCATCAATCATCATGGATGCTCCTCCAGGTAACTTCTCTTCCCCCAATTGAAAAATAAACTTGACAGACTTCTTAAGATGCTCACGATATTTTGAGATTACATGAGCAACACCCATTAAAATCGCGCTGTGCATGTCGTGACCACATGCATGCATCACCCCCGTATTTTTTGAGGTAAACTCAAGACTTGTTTCTTCAAAAATGGGCAACGCATCAATATCTGCACGCAAAGCTAAACAGGGATCATTTCCCCCTTTGTTCGGTGCAAAGAAGGTGTACGTCAATCCTGTTTCACAAACAGAATTAAAATCAACAAAACTTAGGCTTTCTTTAATGAATTTCGATGTTTCATATTCCTGAAAAGAAAGCTCAGGATTTTCGTGAATCTGTCTTCTATAAGCCCTGACCTGCTCAAAAATGCCTTCAACCTCTTGATTAATTTGTTCGACAGTCATCTGGAAATTTTTATGAGCAAAACTAATCAATTTCGTACGAAAACGTTCAAAAAACATAAGAGCTCTTCGTGACCATTGAAAAAAAAAATTACATTTGTAAACTAGAGCCAAACCATATTCGGCACAGTTGTTGTTTTTAGTGTTCGAGAAAAATTAAAAAATTATGAAAAATCTATTATTGACCCTTTCCGCAATTTTTGCTCTTAACCTAAGTTTTGGGCAAAATTATGATGAACTACGCATCCTTTTCGTTGATGAAAACTATGAGAAAATGCTCAAAGTAGCTGAACAATTCACGATGAAAGATGGTACGAAAAATGATGCTGAGCCCTATTTATGGCTGGCGCGTGCCTTGTTTGCCATGTCAAAAAATGAAGAATATACCAATCAAGATCAGTACAAGAAATCATTTAATGATGCTTTAACTTGGTTAGGGAAATACTACAAAAAAGATAAGTCACTTTCCCTATACAGCGATCATCGCGATTTCTTTGTAGAAATAAAAACTGCCTTATACGAAATGATTGAAACAGACATCTCTGCTGGAAATCACGCTAAAGCATTAGGTAATATCTCTAAAATTGCCAAAGTTTCGCCTAAGAACTTCGCCAACGACTATCTTGCTGGTGCCTGTAATTTTAACAAGGGTGATAAAACTACTGCCCGCGACAATTGGAAAGAGGGAGATGCTTTGCTGAAAATAGCTACAGATGAAGAAATCAACAATTGGGAAAAACCTGATAAAATGTTACTAGCACTTGGAATGGTGGAAACAGCCAAATGTTACATCAAATCGAAGAAGCCTGAATTGGCTAAAGCTTTGTTGGAAAGAGGCAAGAATTGGTTTGACGATATCGATTTTTTTATGGATGCTTATAATTCGCTGTAATCATTCATTATTAGTTAAATGTGCAAGGGCTGTCTTTCAAGACAGCCTTTCTTTTTTCGTTCTTTTTTCGTTCTTAGGCAAAGTAAATTGCCCAATTCTAACCTTATTTAAGCTTTCGTTTTAATTTCTTTCATTAAGTCTTCCAAATAGTCGGATTAAGCTTCTTGGATTTCCAAAAAAAAATGATGGACCAATAATATGGTCGATTTTTTCACCTAAGAGTTTAATTTCAAGTTCTGCTTTTCAAATTAATTTTATTGTCGTCCTCTCCCCTTTGTCTGTCCTTTTGTTCTTGTCTGTTTTGACTCATCAAAATAATAAGTGTCTGAATTGCGGACACACAAGAAAAATAATTACCTATTGGAAAACTTATTGCTGTTTGGGGCGTTATATCATAGTTAAAAAAAACTAAAACATTCAAAATGAAAAATTTAAGATTATTCTCTTTTGCAGCTGCGGCCGCAGTTTCCACGTTGGCTATGAGTTGCGAAAGTAAGTCAACTGAAGTAGAAGAAGAAATTGCTGTTGTAGAAGAAGCTCCTGCTGAAGAAGTTTTAAACACAGTAGTTGATATTGCTATTGGATCAGCTGATCATACAACTTTAGTAGCTGCAGTTCAAGCTGCAGGTCTTGTAGAAAAATTAAGTGGTGACGGTCCATTTACAGTGTTTGCTCCGACTGATGCTGCTTTCAGCGAGTTACCTGCCGGAACAGTTGAAGGTTTATTAAAGCCTGAAGCAAAAGGAGATTTGACTGCTATCTTGACATACCACGTAGTTGCTGGAAAAGTATTGTCAGGTGATTTAACCGACGGACAAATTGTAACTACCTTGAATGGTAAGGATTTGAAAGTATCTATTAAGAATGGAAAAGTAATGATTGGTGGAGCTACTGTAGTGGCAGCTGATCTTTCTGGTTCCAATGGCGTAGTTCACGTTATTGATAAGGTTTTATTGCCATAAGCGATAAAAAAATAAGAAAAAAAGACCGCAAATGCGGTCTTTTTTTGGTTACAGCCATTCTGTTTCTCAATATTTGAGGAAGTTAATAAAACTACTTGATTATCCGCAATGATGCCAGTAAGCTCTTTTTCTTTGCTTATCTGGCGGGAAGACAGATGACGTTCCTGTAACCATCGAAAGAGTTCCCAGCAATGATAATGTTTATCATATATTATTCACTTTTTGCATTTTACTAATGCAATTACGGACATACATATAGAACTATTATCTGTCTCGTCCTGAAAAAAGTTTACACATTTTGAGTAATAATCCTATTACAAGTTTACACATTTTTTTTAATCCTGAATACTATTTACATTTGTTGAACTGGATGAAGCGGAATCGAGCTCTGCTGAG